>OLRC01000068.1_pt1 | contig 71298 bp, 56 predicted proteins | sample 1672081 | NCBI WGS metagenome assembly OLRC01 (sample SAMEA3136643, study PRJEB25190) | human gut metagenome | biome: human gut; feature: human-associated habitat; material: faeces | place: Austria | collected 2013
TTATCCTACATCAGGGGGGATTTTGTCTATTGTCCTGTTTTACTGGTTCTGTTCAGAAACGCGGGTAGGAGCTTTGTTTTGCTGAATTTACTTTAAATTACTCTTTGGAGATGTCGGTGCCGAAGTATTTTTCGGAGAGAGCGGTAAGGGTGCCGTCCTCACTCATTTCCTTCAGCGCGTCGTTGACGGCTGCGAGCAGCGTTGCGGTGTCGTCGCCCTTACGGATCGGAATGGCGACCTTTTCGACTTCATCGGAGAACGTAGCAATCTTGATGTTCGCTTCCGGGTGCTCCTTTACGTAGTCTGCGAATACGACTTCTGCGTTCAGGGTCGCATCGATACGGCCGGAGAGCAGGAGCTCGATGGTCTGGTTGAGGTCGTCCACGCCCGTGACCGTTGCGCCGTGGGCTTCTGCCTGCGTTGCGTAGGTGCTGGAAATGGTATTGGCGGTCGTTTTGCCCTCGAGATCTTCCATGGAGTTGATCTCATCGTAATCGCCGCGCACGATAACAGCGGTGCGGTTATATGCATACGGGGTAGAGAAGTTGTACTTTTCCGCGCGCTCTTCGGTGACGCCTACGCCGTTGACCATGATGTCATAACGGCCGTCATCAAGACCGGCAAGCAGGCCGTCCCACTCGCCCTCGACAAAGTTGACCTCTACGCCGAGCTTTTTTGCGATGTTCTGCGCAACTTCTACGTCATAGCCGACAAGGTTATCATCGGCATCGTGGTATGTCCACGGCGCCCAAGTGCCTTCCATCGCGACCGTGATGGTGCCCTTTTCCTTGATCTGCGCGAGCAGGTCGTTTTCTTCCGCTGCGGAAGACTCGCTTTCTGCTTCGCTCGATGCAGAGGAAGCATCGCTGCTGCTTGCCGCACCGGACGTTGTGCCGCCCGAGGAGCAACCCGTAAGCACGACTGCCGTGAGCATCAGCACAGCCATAAGTAAAGAAAGTGTTCTTTTCATGTTCTCTTACTCCTTTGCTTAAGTAGGATAAATATGGATAACGGACTGACAAAAATCAATCCATGTCTCCCTGAATGGTGCGCAGGAACGCTTTTGTGCGTTCCTCCTTCGGGTTCTCGAAAAATTCTTTCGAGGAGCCTTGCTCGACGATAACGCCGTCTTCCATGAAGATGACCTTGTTTGAGACCGTGCGGGCAAAGCCCATTTCATGTGTGACGACGAGCATCGTCATGCCCTCATTTGCGAGGTCGCGCATGACGGAAAGCACTTCGCCGGTGAGCTCCGGGTCAAGCGCACTCGTCGGCTCATCGAAGAAGATAATCTCCGGGTTTGTCGCAATGGCGCGGGCAATGGCAACGCGCTGCTGCTGGCCGCCGGAAAGCTGCGAGGGGTAATAATCGTAACGGTCGGAAAGACCGACCTTGTCGAGCGCTTTTTTGCCGATCTCAATGGCTTCCGCCTTGTGCATTTTGCGGGCGACGATGAGACCCTCTGTGACGTTCTGCAGCGCTGTTTTATTTAAAAACAGATTGTAGTTTTGGAACACGAACGCCGTTTTGCGGCGCAGGCGCGCAATCTCTTTTTTGGTGATCTTATCGAATTCGAATTTTTCGTTGTCGAAGATCAGCGTGCCGCTGTCGGCTTTTTCGAGGAAGTTTATGCAGCGCAGGAGGGTTGTTTTACCGGAGCCGGACGGGCCGATGATGGCAACCACATCGCCCTGCTCCACGTCGAGATCGACGCCGCGCAGCACATGCAGATCGCCGAAGGATTTTTTAATGTCCAGAATTTGCAGCATAACTCAGCCCTCCTTGTGTCCGTAAGACGCGAGCTTCTTTTCGCCAAAGCGCTGCACCCAAGTGAGCACCGTAGAGAAAATGAGGTATATAAGGCCGACCTCAAGGTATAAAAGTAGCGGCTCATACGTGCGCGCCACGATACGCTGTGTGACCATGAACATTTCCGTTACGGTGATGTTCGCCGCAAGGGAGGTGTCCTTGACCATGGAGATGAGCGAGTTGGAAAGCGGCGGGAACGCCGTGCGCATGGCCTGCGGCAGCACAATGCGGAAAATGGTCTGGAGATAGGTAAGCCCCACGCACTGACCGGCTTCAAGCTGACCCTTCGGCACGGATTCAAGCGCAGCGCGGATGGTCTCGGCACAATACGCGCCCTCATTCAGGGAAAACACGATAACTGCCGCCGGAAACGGATCAAGCAAAATGCCGACGCGGGAAAGGCCGAAGAACACAACGAACAGCTGCACGAGCAGCGGCGTACCGCGGAAGATCCAAATGTAAAAACGCGCGATCTGCTTTAAGACCTTCACATTTGCGAACTGCACCAGCGCCATAATGACCGCGATAATGAGTGCAAAGGTGAACGAAATGACAGTGAGCGGAATGGTGACCGTCAGGCCGGGGATGAGAATTTTCGGAAAGGAGTCTATAAAAAGCTCCCATAAACGTCCGCTGAACATAGCTTTTGTTCTTCCCTCTTTCTGAAAACGAATTTCAATATAAATATACGCCCTGTACTTTACTTGAAGTTTAGTATACCCGTGATGGGGTAAAATGTCAAATACCTATAATGGATTGAACCACATGCTTTTCGGGCATAGTATACCTTTTTCGTATGGTTTCAAATGCAACTGAAAAAACCGGGTCTCCCAAACGGCAAGCAAAGCGACCGTTAGAAAGACACACATGCAAAAAGGGACAGCACAGCGCTATCCCTTTTCGAGTATTCAACTTTTGAATTTAAATTGGTTTAAAGCTCACACCGTGTAAAAACGGAACCACTTTAAGGACGTCTGCTTTGTGAAGACGATGCGCAGCTCGGTGAGTCCGGCTTCGGCGGCGACATCGCACGTAAACGATGTGAACTTTGTGAGGCTTCCGGTGCCTGTGCCGCCCGCTTTGCCGAGAACTTTTCCGGTCTTGTTATCCGCAAGGAGGATCTCCACGTCGCCGGAGGGCGCGCTCATGGCGCACTCGAACGCGTTGCAGCCGGTGAGATCCATGTTCTTATATACGAGGAAGCTGCGGAAATCCTTCGCTTCCACATACGTTTCGCCGTCGCGCTTATCCGTGAGGAACGTGACGCCGCTGTAATCATCGGCATCGATGGCTTCCTGCTTGAAGAAGCCCGGTCGACCCGGGAACGCTTCGCCTGCCATCTCCACGTCGGCGGTAAGGCGAATGTCGTCGCTCGCCGCGCCGACTTCCATTTTATACACGCCGCTTTCGACCGTGTAGATCTTTCTGCCGTTGCACCAAACGGCAAGGTCGTCGATCTTGAAATTCAGCGTAACGGTGACGGTCTCACCCGCCTGGATGTGCACGCGCTTGAAGGCTTTGAGTGCATGGATGGGACGCACACGCAGGGAGCCCGGCAGACTTATGTAAAGCTGCACCACTTCGTCGCCGTCAAGAGCGCCGGTGTTTTGCACGTTTACAGTCGCGATGACTTCGCCGTTTTCCTGCTTAACGGTCAGATTGCTGTATGCAAAAGTCGTATAGCTGAGGCCGTAGCCGAACGCGTAGAGCGGCTTGCCCCTAAAATAGAGGTACGTCACATGGTTTTTCGCGATGTCGTAATCGTCAAGCGCGGGGAGATCACGAACAGAACGATACCACGTGGTCGGGGTGCGGCCGGCGGGATTGTTTTCACCGAAGACGGTCGCGGCAGCAACATGGCCGAGGCACGGGCCGAGGTGCGTGGAGCACAGCACGGCTTTTGCGGTGTCCTTCTCCTTGTTGATGGCAAACGGATAGCCCGTGACGAGGTACAGTAAGGTACTCTCGTTTGCAGCTGCTGCGGCGTTCAGGAGCGCGGTCTGGGCTTTCGGCAGGCGGATATCCGGACGGTCATACTCCTCGCGCGCGTTGATGAGCGGCTGGTTACCCGCGCAGACGATGACGTGATCGGCGCGTTGCGCGAGCTCTGCCACACGCTCTGCGCCGGAGGAGACGACTTCCAGTGTAAACTGCTTGCAGGGGCAATCACCGGAGCCGGCCTTTGCAACGAGCTTATTTTCGTCGTTTACGGCCACAGCGCGGTGCTGCCAGGTATCGAGGTACAAAACGCCGTCTTCTTCCTTGGCATACAGCAGTTCTTTCACGAACCAGCCGAATACCACGTCTGCCGTACAGTTCATGCCGGGGTCGATGGTGACGGCGTTTTCGTCCTGCGGGGTCTCGTCGAAGAAATTTTTGTCCTCGGTGAGGTACTTGCCGGTGCGCACGCTGCGCAGCGTCCATGCGCCGAAGTCCCAATCCGCGCGCTCAAAAAGGTCGGCGGTGTTCTCGTCGGCATCGGCATATACCGCGCCGTTTTCGGCGATGCGCAGGTACTTACCGGTTTTTTCGGAGCGGATACGCACGCGGTCAAAGCCTTCATCGAACAGTACGCGGTCTTCGCCGAGCTTTTCTCTGAAGCCCTTGACGACCGGCGTTTGGTTCGGTGCATAGCCGCAGTACCAGCAGGTGTAGTTTTCATTTGCGAGCGGGCCTACGACCGCGACGGTGCACTTGCCGTCGTCGGTTAAAGGCAGCATACCACGGTTTTCAAGCAGGATGACGGACTCCTTTGCCGCTTTTACGGCGAGCGCCTTGTGCGCAGGGCTTGCGAGCTTTGCGGGGTCAATGTGCGCGTAGGGGTGGTCTTCGTCGAAATCGCCGAGCTTAAAGCGCAGCAATAACGTGGAATACACGGCTTTATCGAGGTTTTCTTCGGTGAGGTAGCCTTTTTCGAGCGCTTCGCGCACGGCAGGGTCAACCATGGAGCGGCTGTCGAGCATCATATCCGCGCCGACGCCGAGGATGTCGCCCATAGACTGCGCGTGGTTTTCATACGTGCGGTGCGCCGCGACGTTCTGGCCGAAATCGCCGCCGTCGCTGACAGCGAACGTCATGCCCCACTCTTTTTTACAGATTTCCGAAACGTCCGGGTTGTTGACGCCCTCTACGCCGTTGATGCAGTTGTACGCCGTCATAAGGCCCGGCGCGCGGCCTTCGCGCACGGCGGGCTCAAACGCTTTTAAGTAATACTCGTGCTTTAAGCGCGGGGTGATGTTCGCGTTCGTCGTCTGGCGTTCGTTTTCGTAGTTGTTGGCGTAGAAATGCTTGAGCAAAGGCGCGGTCTTCAAATATTTCTCGTCCTTGCCCGTAAGGCCGCGGCAGTAGGCGGCGCTCATTTTACCCGTAAGGCACGGGTCTTCGCCATAGGCTTCTTCGTTTCTGCCCCAGCGCGGGTCGCGCTCCATATCGATGGTGGGTCCGAAAAGCTCCAGAGAGGACGGTCTTTCTTCCATATCGTGCGTGATGCGCGTTTCGTCGCCTGCCATGTCGCCGAGCTGCTCCATGAGGGCATCGTCGAACATGGCCGCCATGCCCCACGGCTGCGGCAGAATGGTGGTCTCGCGCTTCTGGTCGCGGTTTACGACGCCGCGCGCGATCTCGGTGCCGATGTGCGTCTTTTTAATGCCGAGGCGCGGAATATCATCGAGCTGCGACGTGATCATGCCGACCTTTTCTTCGCGCGTTAAGCGGGAGAGCAGGTCTTTTGCGCGCTCTTCAAACGGCAGGGTGTTATCTTGAAAACGGTATTTCATGCGAAACTCCTTTCAAAACTCATTATTTTGTAGAAAGCATGCCGCACAAAGCGGGGCTCTATGCGGCAGCATTTCAGTACGTATCAGAACCAGGAATCCGTATAGCTGGCTTTTTTCGTTTCTTCGCTCGGGGCGGGTGCGGCAACGTGCAGCACAGGCGTTTCCGTGCAGTTTTCCACACGGAGCGTCTTCGGCTCGTTCGGGTAGAGCGTAACGTAGTTATCATCATAATGCACGCGGTCGTCGCTCGTCATGAGGTACGCAAACGGCGTGTACACGCTCGCGCGGATCGTCACGAGCAGATCGTTGCCGTCCTGCTCCACCTTTTCAATCTTTGCGTCGCTTTCCGGGAAGACGTAATCGCGATAATACGCACGCAGGCTGTCGGCGGTGTCGAAGCCCTCGGCGCTTGCAAAGAAGAAGCCGCGCTTCAAATCATTGCAGACGGAAATGTGGAACTGCTGCATGGAGTGCGGAGCAACCTTGAGCGTCTTTGTGCAGAGACTGTCGGTCTCGCCGGTAAAGGTCATGTAGCCGCAGTGAATATCCGCCGTGAACGCTTCGGGCGTTTCGTTGATGACAGTCACTTCTGCGCCGCCCTCACACGCGCGGATGATGAGCTTTTTCGTTGCAAACGCGCGCTTTAAGAAATAGAACGAGATCTTTCTCGTCAGGTAATAATCGATGATCGTCCAGCCTGTCTCCGGCCAGCAATCGTTGTACATCCAGATGAGATCGCCTGCGCCGTACGGCTTGCGGCGCATAGCTTCGGCAAGCTCGGCGTACAGAAGGCCCTGCATGATGCCGCTGTACAGCAGATAGCCGTGTTCATCGAGGGCTTTGAACTCCGTCAAATGGCGGTCAATCGCGCCGTCGATGTTGCTGCGCTTGCGGTCAAACTCGCCGTGGTGCTTCCAGATGGGGTTATCGAAGCGCATTTCGGTGCCGTCGAGGTAACGGCGAACGGTGCTTTCCATCTGTGCGCCGAAGAAGCCGTATTCACTGGAGAAGCGCGCCGGGATGCGGTCGAACGCCTCAAGCTCATAGACAAACTTGAACTTCGTTTTCGGGTGACGGCCGAAGAACGACCATGCATGTACGTCGCCCTGTTCGCTCTCGTTGGCGCGGTCGCCGAAGTACGGCGAGGACGGCATATACGGAACGAGCGGGCTGTTGCGGTGCACGGCACGCGGCTGAATATAGTTGAATATCTTCTCGCCATAGAAGCGCTCCGGCTTGATGGGCGCCGGGAACCAATCGGTGTAGGATTCCGCAATCTCGTTGTTGCCTGTCCAGATGGCCATGCAGGGATAATGTGCAAGGCGCTTTGTCTGGTACTCGGCTTCGCGCTCCGCCTCAAAGAGGAAATCGTTTTTGTGGTCGGGGTAGAACGCGCAGGCGTACATAAAGTCATGCATCAGCAAAATGCCGTACTCCGAGCAATATTCATAGAAGCAGTCCGGCTCATACGTGCCGCCGCCCCACATGCGGAACATGGTGAAGTGCGCCGCCGCGCCCTCGCGCACGAGGGTCTCGTAGCTTTCCTTCGGGGTGCGCAGATAAAGGGAATCCGTCGGCACCCAGTTGCCGCCCTTGCAGAAGATGCGCACGCCGTTCACCTTAAAGAAGAAGTTGCGGCTGCCGTCTTCAAGCTTAGAGGTATCGAGCTCCAAGGTACGGATGCCGATCTTCTTCGGCTGCATCTCGTGCAGGATGCCTTTTGTGACGCAGCAGGCTTTAAAGGTATAGAGGTTCTGCGCACCGTAGCCGTTCGGCCACCAGAGTTTCGCGTTTTTGATTGTGACGCGTTCCTCGGCGAAGTTCACGCCGCCGACGAGCATGAGCGTTTTTTTGCCGGTATAAACGGTTTTACCCTCAAATTCGAGCGTATAGGTGAGCTCGCACTCGGCGCTTGAGACCATGTCGGATTTTTCGATTTCGAAGTGGAACTCCACTTCGGCGTCATCGCCGTCGAGTTTTAACGTATCGACGCGGGACGCGATGACCTGCGCACCGCTGAACGCTTCAATCTCGATGGAGCGGCCGATGCCGCAGGTGGGCACGGGCTGGCACCAGTCCCAGCCGTAGGTAAACTGCGGCTTGCGGGTGTAGACACGCTGGTCACAGATGGCGTTTTCACTTGCGCAGTAGAACGAAACGGCGTCGCGCGGGTAGTGCAGCTCCATGCCGGAGGTGAGGCGAATAACGAGCTGGTTTTTGCCGACGTGCAAAAAGCGCTTGATGTCTTCGCTGAACGCGCAGAACGCGTTTTCGTGGTGCGCGGCGGGCATGCCGTTTACGATGATATCCGCGTTGAAGTCGAGCATTTCAATGTTGAGGCGCACGATATCTTCGTTCAGCATCTCCTCTGTGACGTCAAAATCGCGGACGAGCCACCAGGAAAGATCCTTGATCCACTGGTTTTTCTTTGTGTTTTCCTTCAAAAAAGGTTCTTCTGCGATGCCGTTTTCGATGAGGGCGGTGGTGACGTCGCCCGGCACGGTCATGGGGATAAAGCCGTATTTAGAAGGGAACGCATGATTTGATTTATCCGTCATCACGTGAAAATGCGGGTTCGGGTCTTTTAAGAACTCTGCCTGTTCTTCTTCGGAAAGGTCTTCAAGCTTTAAGAATGCCGGCAGCGTTGCGCGCACGGGGGCTGCGTCCATTTTACGCAGCACTTCGTTGTAGCGCTCTGCCGTAACGTCCATAAATTCGCCGCGCAGCTTCCACGCGCCGGCAAGAGACAGTTTGCTCATTTTTTTACAACTCCTTCGGGGGATTTGCATAGGCGTATATTTGCCTTTCTTTGCATTGTAGCCGATGCAAAGCGAGAATTCAATAGCTTTTTGCAAATTTCATATAGAGAAAAAAACGCACATTTTCTTGTAAACATGCACAGTTTTTTCGCGGATTATTTTTGCATAAGAAACAAAATGGGAGAAGCCCGAAAGCTTCCCCCATCTGTATACATTTTAATCGAGATCCGATCAGTCGATTACGCTTCGCCGTGAGCAGCGAGGTACTCTTCCATCTGAGCGCTGAGCTCTGCATAGTCCTCGTTTGCTTCAGCAAGAACGTCCTCGAGGCCGAGGCTGTTCAGCGTTGCAACATAGTTGTCCCAATCGTCGATGGATTCCTGACCGGCGATGACACCCCAGAGGTACTGATCCTTCTCAGCCTCGATGTCAGCGCTGCACTCGGTCCAGGACTCGAAGGAAGCCGGATCCTTCCACTCAACGAGGTGAGCAGCAGCATAGCGGCTGTTTTCGCCGGACTTGTTGAACAGAGCGGTAGTCTCCGGAGTATTGGAGATGTTGCACTCGTCCTTACGGTTCATGAGGTTATCGAACAGCTTGAGGCCGATATTCTTAGAGGTGTTCTCCTCGGAGTCCGGGCCAACGATAGCGACATACTGGCCGTTCTCGTCGTACTTGTAATCGGTGCCTTCGATACCGAAGCGGCGTGCGATGTAGTTATCGGAATCGCACATGTCATCCCAAGTTGCATACAGTCTTTCCGGATCGGAAGCTGTGTTGGTGATTGCGAAATATGCCCAAGCAGCGCTTGTAGCCGGGTCTTCCTGCGGGTTGCCGTTGGAACCCTTGACCATGTCGATCGGTACCCACTTAGCATCCGGGTTGGAAGCATAGAAGGACATCATCGGAGCAGAGTCCGGGTTGTTCCATGCGCACCAGCTGTACGTTACGCCGAAGCCGCCGTTTGCCATCTGCTCGTCACGGTCGGTATCCTGCGTGATGTTCGGGGTGATGTAGCCCTTTGCATACAGATCAGCAACGTCGCTAACCCAGTTCTTGGTGCCCTCGTTAGCCGGGCCGTAGGTGACAACGCCGTCGTCATCTACGCAGAAACGGCTGTAATGGGTCTGGTCATAGGACTGAATCCACGGCCAGAAGGAACGGAAGTCGTAACCGTCGCCGCCGAGGCCGTAGGTGTCGTTCTGACCGTTGCCGTCCGGATCGTCCTCCGTGAAAGCGCGGAGCACTTCGTTGAGCTCTTCGATCGTGGTCGGAGCCTTAAGATTCAGGTTATCGAGCCAATCCTGGCGGATCCAGAGGTTCTCGCAGGACGGTTCAGCAACGTCGCCCGGGATTCTGTAAATGGAGCCGTCGGCCTCAGATGCATAGAAGAGGGTCTTCGGGTCCATCTTGTTGTAGTAGTCGCGGATAACGGTGTACTTATCCATGTAAGCGGAGACATCGTCCAACAGACCTGCCTTCACCCACTTGTTGTACTCGGTATCCATGGTCCACCACCACATGATGTTCGGCATGTCGTTGGATGCCATCAGCAGGGAGATCTGGGACTGGCCGTCAGCCCAACCCGGGAGAACAACGAGATTGAACTTAACGTTGTACTTTTCCTCAAGTTCCTTCTGAACGCGGCTGTCAGCTGCGGTGAAGCCGGTCATAACTGCAACGGAAACGTCCATCGTTTCGCTCTGGTTCAGAACGTCGATCTTATCGCCGGTCGCAGCTGCGCTGCTGTCGGTAGAAGCTGCGCTGCTGTCGGTAGAAGCTGCGCTGCTGTCGGTAGAAGCAGTGCTGCTCTCGGTGGAAGCCGTAGAGCTTGCGGAAGAATTGCCGTTGCTGCCGCACGCTGCAAATACGCTTACGCTCAGTGCAAGTGCCAGAACAACGGATGCGATTTTCTTCATGTTCATGACTAAAATCCTTTCTTTGGAAATGATGATAATATAGTTTTCCGAAGCCATGCTTCGGGACAACCCAAAAGAGTGCGGGCTTAGCCCTTAACGCCGCCGATCATAACACCCTTAACGAAGTACTTCTGCACGAACGGGTACACGATGAGGATCGGCACCGTGGAAACCACGATGGTACCGGCCTTGATCGTCTGTGCGTTGGTATTCGTCTGCGCCATGACGTTGACGCCTGCCTGCTGCATTGCCTGCTGTGTATTCGTCAGCATGTTGCGCAGAACCGCCTGCAGAGCCCACTTATCAACGGAGCGGATATAAAGGACCGTGGAGAAGTAGTCGTTCCAGTAGCCAACCGCCGTGAACAGCGCGATGGTGGCGATGGTCGCCTTGGAAAGTGGCAGGATGATGGAGAAGAAGATGCGCAGGTCGGTTGCACCGTCGATGCGGGCAGATTCTTCAAGGCTTTCCGGAATGGAAAGGAAGAAGCTCTTCATGATGATGCAGTTGTATGCGCTTACGAGACCCGGCAGGATCAGCGCGAGGATATTATCCATAAGGCCGATATTCTGGATGAGCAGGAAGCTCGGAATCATACCGGCGGAGAAAATCATGGTGAAGAGGACAAGCGTCATCAACACTTTGCCGCCGCGCAGTCTGGACTTAGAAAGCGGATAAGCGGTCATAGCGGTGAGCAGCGTGCCCAGTGCCGTACCGGCAATCGTGACGATGATCGTGGTACGGAAGCCCGTGTAGATGTTCGGGTTTTTAAATACGGATTTATAAGTATCCAGGTTAAAGCCCTTCGGCCAGAGGAAGATGCCGCCCTTCATGGATGCTTCAAGGGAGCTGAAGGAAAGCATAATCTCATGCCAGAACGGATACAGCATGACGAGGCAGAGCAGCGTAAAGAACGCGTAGTTGAATACGGTAAAGATCTTTTCGCCTGTAGAGGTTTTGATTTTGTTCTTTTCCATGTTCATAACCTCCTTACCAAATACCCTCGTTGCCGGTCTTCTTGGCAACAAAGTTGACGATGAGGATCATGACGAGAGCGATGATGGATTTGAACATGCCCGCTGCGGTAGAGAAGGAGTAGTCTGCCTTCTGGATACCGATACGGTACACATACGTATCGATGATATCGGCTACGTCATAAACCAGTGCGGAATACAGCATGAAGATCTGGTCGAAGCCTGCGTTTACGATGTTGTTGCAGTTGAGGATCAGCATGATAACAATCGTCGGGGTAATCGCCGGCAGCGTAATGTTGATCATCTGCTTCCACTTGCGTGCACCGTCAATCTCGGCTGCTTCGTAAAGCTGCGGGTCAACACCGGACAGCGCCGCGAAGTAAATAATCGTGCCCCAGCCCATCGTCTTATAGATGTCGGTGATAATCAGCATCGGGACGAAGAGTGCCTTGTCGGTAAGCACCTGCAGGTCCTTGCCCGTGATGCTCTTGAGGAGCGCGGTAACGAGGCCCGTGGACGGATCGAGGAAATTCATGATGAGACCGGCCATAACAACCCAAGAAATGAAGTGCGGCAGATAAAGGAGTGTCTGCGCCACTTTCTTAAACTGCATGTTGCGCATCTCGTTCATCATCAAAGCGAGGATGATCGGAATCGGGAAGCCACATACCATCTTCAAAATGGAGATGTAGAGGGTGTTGTAGAAAGTCTGCATGAACGCCGGCTTATTGAAAAGCTTGATGAACTGGTCAAAGCCTACCCATGTGCTGTTCCACATGTTGTAGGGGTTGAAGTCCATAAAAGCAATCACATTGCCGAAGATCGGGATATAGCGGAAGATGAGCATGAAAAGCATGCCGGGAAGAATCAGAAGATACAGCCACTTGTCGCGGACAACATCTTTTTTAAAGCGCTCCCAGCCGCTCAGCTCATACGCCGGCTTTGCCGGTTTAGCTGCTGCTGCCATACGGTATAACCTCCTAAAAATATTGTGATGACCGCGCTTTCAATAAGAAAGCACAAGGCTGTTTTTGCCCGAGGCAACATCCGAATAACAGGTTTCCCCCGTGACGCTGAAACATACCGAAACTTGTCCCCTTTTCTGTGGAACCGCTGCCATAGAAAAAGAGACACGAACAAAACAAGTTAAACGATTTGCTTTGTATTTGGTGCATCTTACAAAAACACGGTATATCATTTTGTTTGCATTTGTGATTTTATCACCCTCTTTTGTGAATGTCAACAACAAAAATAGCCTATACTCGGTTTTTTACCCAAATTTGTCATTGGTTTTCGGTTTGTGCATCTTGCCTAATTTATTTTGATCTCGCTTTCTACTCCATACAAGTTTGTGTAAGCGGTTCCATATTTTTCATGCGTTTTCAAAAGACAACAAATTGCTAAATTCGCAGAATTTATGAAACCGCTTTCACAACTCTTGCAGTTATCCAACTGTATTTCACTGGTTTTTTCAAAAATTTCGGAAATTTTGCAGGAATATTTTGTGTTCAGTCATTTCGATCAATTTAGGGCAATTTCATTTTCCTGTGCAAGTTGAAATAATATAAACGTACCTTTATTTTTATTGTTAAATCATGTTTATCTTTTAATCAAATAATTTTCGAGTTGTACACTGTAACGGCGTACCAAATTACAATTTTGTAATTTTTTAAAATTGTCTTCAAAAAGGCGAAAAACTTCATTCACATTTGCTTCTTCCCCCTCTGACCCGAAAATACGCAAGATACCGTCTTGTAACTTTCCTAATTCACATTTTGCACGCCATCTCCCGTTTCGGACGCTTGACGACAGAGTAAAAACGCAGTACAATTATAGTGAAATAACCTGCACAGCAGGCAAACGGACAAGAAAGGATTGAACCTATTATGGCACTTAAAGTCGGCATTCAGCTTTACTCCGTGCGCGACGAAATGAAAAAAGACCCGATCAACGCGATCCGCCAGGTCGCAGAGATTGGTTATAAGAACCTTGAGTTTGCAAGCTCCAACGCAGATACAGACCCGGGCGTAGGCTTCGGCGTCAGCGTTGAGGACATGCAGAAGCTTTTAAAAGAGACCGGCGCAAACCTCATTAGCGGCCACATCCGCCCCATCAATGAGGAGACCATCGACCCGATGATTGCGTACCACACGCAGGTGGGCACGAAGTACCTTGGCCAGTCCGCAGACTTCTACACCGGCTACGACCAGCTGATGGAGCGCTGCGAGTATTACAACTGGGCGGGCAAAAAGCTCTCCGAGCACGGCATCAAGTTCCTCATCCACAACCACTACCACGAGTTCCAGAAGCTGAACGGCAAGGAAATTCTGTTCCACATCATGGACAATACCGACCCGAACTACGTCAGCTTTGAGCTTGATACGTTCTGGGCAATGCGCGGCGGCATGGATCCGCTCGCTGTTATGGACCGCCTCGGCGACCGCCTGAAGCTCATTCACCAGAAGGATTTCTCCAAGACCTCCGATTCCCCGATCAACCTGTGGACCGTCAACGACCCGAACGTGCTCGTCACGTGGGACAGCTTCGGCAAGGGTTCCGACCACAAGGATTTCTGCGAAATCGGCACCGGCATCATGGACATCCAGTCCATCATCAACAAGGGCAACGAGCTTGGCGCAGAGTACATTGTGCTTGAGCAGGATCACACCCAGCTGACCCAGATGGAAAGCGTCCGCATCAGCATGGACAGCTTCCACAAGTTCTCCGGTCTGGATTGGTAAACCTTTTCTGAACTTAAAAGGGTATCTCGGCGAAAACCGAGATACCCTTTTTTATTTGCCTGTGCCGTACATTTCGTCCATTTCATTTTCCTTTGCAATGCGCAGCAGGCGGTTGTATTTTGCGGTGCGGTCGCTGCGGCACGGCGCGCCGGATTTGATGAACCCTGCGTTTACGGCAACGGCAATATCCGCGATGCTCGTGTCCTCCGTTTCGCCCGAGCGGTGCGACATGACGATCTTCATGCCGTTCTCCTTTGCAAGCTCCACGGCGGCGAGCGTTTCCGTCAGTGTGCCGATCTGGTTCGGCTTTACAAGCAGTGCGTTTGCGGCCTTGCGCCCGATGCCCTCGCGAATTCGTGTCGAATTCGTAACGAACAGGTCATCACCGACAAGCATGATTTTTTTGCCGAGCTTTTCGGTAACGGTTGTCCACGCGGGCCAATCCTCTTCGCCGAGCGGGTCTTCAATCGAGCAGATGGGGTACTTTTCGCACAGCTTTTCCCAATACGCGATGAGCTGCGCGGAGGTGTATTTTGTGCCGCGCTTCGGTAAAAGATAGCCGTCGTTCGCCGTCCATTCGCTCGCAGCCGCGTCAAGCGTAATCTTCACCTCGTCCGTCGTGTAGCCCGCGCTCGAAACGGCCTCCAAAATGACCTCTATCGCTTCTTCGTCGCTTGCGAGGTTCGGCGCGAAGCCGCCCTCATCGCCCACGGAGACCGCAAGACCGCGCTGTTTCAAAATGCCGCCGAGCGTGTGGTAGATCTCGCTGCCCGTGCGCACGGCCTCCGAAAACGATTTTGCGCCCACGGGCACAATCATGAACTCCTGAATATCCACGTTATTCGCCGCGTGCGCGCCGCCGTTTAAAATGTTCATCATCGGCACGGGAAGCTTCTGTGCGTTCGTGCCGCCGAGGTAGCGGAAAAACGGTTGTTTATAGTGCGCGGCAAGCGCCTTTGCAGCAGCGAGCGACACCGCCAATGTGGCGTTTGCGCCGAGCTTTTCTTTGTTTTTGGTGTTGTCGAGCTCGATGAGCATTCTGTCGATGTTCTGCACCGTCACGCGCTGCATATTTTCGAGCACCGGGGCAACGGTTTCCTCAATGCCCTCCACGGCTTTTTTCACGCCGCGCCCGAGATAGCGCTTGCGGTCATTATCGCGCTTTTCGTGCGCTTCAAATTTGCCCGTCGATGCGCCGGAGGGCGCGTTCGCCGTGCCGACGGAGCCGTCGCTCAAGATGACCGTTGCGCCGACGGTCGGCGTGCCGCGGGAATCGAGAATTTCCGTCGCCAGAACCTTTTGTATTTTCATCGTTTTCATCCTTTCTGTTTTGCAATACGCTTTCAGTATGTCCAAAAGCCATTTTTTCATGCTTTATATCTGGAAAGTTGAAAACCGCTGTGATATACTGTGCTCATCCTCAGTACACTGCACCAAAAAGTAATTTCTGCATGATATCAAATAAAACAGCATCGCTTTAAAAACCGAACGGAAAGGAATTTTCACCATGAACAAACTTCTGCACACCCCGCTCACCGTCCATAATGTGGAACTCGCAAACCGCCTTGTCATGCCGCCGATGGCAACCGGCAAAACGCCGGACGGTACCGTGCAGGACGACCTGCTCGCATACTACGACGCGCGCTCCAAAGGCGGCTGCATCGGACTCATCGTCACCGAACACGCTTACATCAGTCCCGAGGGCAAGGCGCACGAGGGCCAGCTCTCCGTTTCGCGCGACACCGATATTCCGGGCCTTACAAAGCTTGTGGAGACTATTCATAAAAACAACACCGCCGTCATCGCGCAGATCAACCACGCGGGCAGCGCGGCAATGGAGGAAATCACCGGCTATCCGGCAATCAGTGCGAGCGTCACGGCACAGCCGGAGTATGCACGCAAAAGCGAAAAGCCCGTGCGCGAAATGACCGCGGACGACATGCACGCCGTTGCAAAAAAGTTTGCCGAAGCCGCGCTGCGCGTAAAAGAAGCCGGGTTTGACGGCGTAGAAATTCATGCGGCACACGGGTATCTTCTTGACCAGTTCTACTCCCCGCTCGGCAACAAGCGCACGGATGCTTACGGCGGCGACCTCGACGGGCGCATTCACCTGCTTTTGGACGTCATCCGCGCGGTGCGCGAAGCCGTGGGCGCGGATTACCTCGTTGCCCTGCGTCTCGGCGCGAGCGACTACACCGAGAGCGGCGCGACCATTGACGACGCGGTGTATGCCTGCAAAAAGTTTGAGAAAGCCGGTGTTGACCTGCTCGATATTTCCGGCGGCTTCTGCGGCTTTACGGTGAAAAACAGAAAGGGCCCCGGTTTCTTTTCGGACGCTTCCTCCGCGATTCGCGAAGCCGTGCATGTGCCGGTCATTCTGACGGGCGGCGTGACAAAGGCGAACGAAGCCGAAGTACTGCTTGAGGAAGGCGCCGCCGACCTCATCGGCGTAGGCCGCGCGATTTTCAAGGACGCCGACTGGGCGAAAAAGGAAATGGAGGAATAACCATGAAAGACGTGTGGAAAGTCTACTTTAACGGCAGCTTCGGCGGCAAAAGCCCGGACGGCAGCCACCCCGGGCAGGTGCTCAAGCTAAATCAAAAGTTCCGCTTTGCGGGACGCGATTGGTACGTGCCCGCGGCGTACCTTACCGCAAAAGGACTTGTGCTCGACATTCTCATGCGCGCTGATAAAGCGGCGCTCGAAGATTTCTGTAAAAAATGGGAGCACCTTGAAGATGAAGACGTGCCGAACGATGTATTCGAACAGGCGGAGCGCGAAAATCCGCTGGCTTTTGAGTTTTCGCCGCAAATTGAGCTGAACGGACAGACGCTCCCGTTTTCGCAGGGTCACGGGCTTTCGTACCACCCGCTGTTTCAAAACGCTGCGGCTTGTGAGCCTGCACTCGACGAAGACGAAATCGATTTTGACACGCCCACCGAGCGCGCGATCATCGACCACTACGGGCTAAACCCCGAAGACGGCTGGGCGATTCACCGCTATTCGTTCCCGTGGAAGACGAAGCGCCGCCCGAAAAGCATTTCGTCGCTCGCGTTGACGCTGACCCCGCAGCCCGTGCGCGTGCCCGGCGCGGAGTTTGAAGTTCAAAAGCCCGGCGACATATTTACGTTTTCCCATAACGGCATACCGTACACGCTGACGGCTCAGAATTTGGAGCCGCAGACGCTGCCGAAAAACGCTTTTTCCGACGCGCGTTTCGATTTTCCAAATCGATTTACCGCAATGACCTATACGGTCTCGCCTGCCCCGCCGAAAAACCTCATCTCCGTTGAGGACTGCGCGCAGAACGATCCGCCTGTTGAGCGCGAAGCGCCCAAGGACTACCCGTTCATGCCCGAAGCGCAAAACGCTGCCGTTATCGGCATCATCGGTGGCGCAGACGGACCCACGGCGCTGTTTGTCACGGCAAAAAGCGAAGACAAAACCGTGCTGACCGCCTGCTCGGCGCTGCATTTTGCGCCTCCGAAGAAGATCACGTGGCGCATCGTCTTCCATGAAACGCCGTTTGCACCCGAGACATTTCCTCTTCTATAAAAACTTGAGCGGTAAAATTGTGAGCCTATGACTTCGTTCATGTGGAAAATCCCCTTCCGTTTCGGCTTTCCGCCTTTCTTCGGATTTATTATAACCGACCGTTTTTACCCGCACAAACAGGCACTTCTTTGTAACTCTCTAAAACCCTGCGCCACATAAAAAAACACTCCAAAAAGCGGTTAAAACCAACTTTTTGGAGTGTTTATCATTTTATAAGCTATCTTACACGAAATTCAGCGGGTCAACGCGCGTGCCGTTCTGGTAGACCTCAAAGTGGAGGTGGTTGCCCGTGGACTGACCTGTGGAGCCGACATAGCCGACGATCTGGCCCTTTTCCACATATTCGCCTGCGGAAACCGCAAGCGAGCTGCAATGCGCGTAGCGCGTGGAATATGTACCGTTGTGCCAGATGAGCACGTTATTGCCCCAGGACCAGTGGTACTCCGCAGAGATGACCTGGCCGGATTCCGCCGCGTAAATGGGGGTACCGTACGGAACGCCGATGTCCACACCGCCGTGCGGCGAGCCACTGAACATGCCGCCGAAATACTGTGTGATGCTGCCGTAGCCGTAGCCCGCAAGCGGCCAACTGAATGAAAGGTCGCCGGTGTTCAAAACATCGCTCGTGTTACCCGAGCCGGAAGACGTGTTGCCGCTGCCGGAGTTGTTGTTCGCGGCATTCTGGTTCGCTTCTGCCTGACGGCGTGCTTCCTCTTCCTTTTCGGCCTGCGCGTTTCGGTCTGCAATAAGCTGGTCAAGCTGCGAAACGTAATCTTCCTTCGCCGCCTCGGCCGCCGCCAAATCGCTTTCCGTCTCGCTGCTCTGGACATTCAGCTCGTCGATGAGCTTCTGGTTTTCTTCCTCGAGCGCCTGCAATTCTTCCTGCTTCTTTTCAAGGTCTTTCTTCTGGTCGGCAAGCTCTTCTTTTTCTTTGTTGAGCTCATCGCGCTGATCCTGCGTCTGAATGCGGTAAAGGCGGATTTTCTCCATCAGCTCGCGGTCGTGCTTCGTGATGGTCTTCATTGCCTCGGAGCGCATGGAAAAATCGTAAAGGCTCGTGGAATCAAATAAGATCTGCAGCGTCGTCAGGTTGCCGCCGGAAGCATACAGCGAGCGCAAACGGACTTTCAATTCCGCAAATGTATCGGCATATTCCTCGTCCGCCTTTTTAATCTCGGCTTCGAGGTTCGTGATGTTCGTATTGAGCTGCGTAATGTTCTGCACCGCAAGGTCGATGCTCGTCTGGTACGTCGTGATCTGCTCTTCGAGCGTTGCCTGATATGCTTCGGCTTCACTCGTCTGGTCGCGCAGCGAATCAAGTTTTTCGTTAAGGCGCTCGGCCTCGGCTTCATTTTCCGCCTGCTGTGATTTAATGGATTCAATCTGCTCATCGTATTCTGCCGTCGTGGTCGCAAAGACCGAGTTGGAGGAAATGAGCATCGTCACCGCCAGCACACCGGCCACAAAACGCAAGCTTTTTTTCTTCATCTTCATATCGATTAACTCCGTGTTTTCACAAAAATCAAGAGTCCTAAAAAAACTCTACCCTTATAATATATTACAATTCGGTAACTTTTTCAAGGCTTTTTGAAATCTTTCTGTAATCAGACACGGAAAGTTTACATTTCAAAAGAAAAAAGGGAAGCACTTAGCTTCCTCAATTTTCTGCATTAGAAATATCAATCCAAGATTTCTTTCGCCGCGCCGACGCGCTGCACGTCGTCCCCGTCTTTAAAGCCCGGTGCGTCCGCAAAATCGAAGCCGAACGCATTCTTTTCCGGAAACAGTTCCAAAAGCGGGAACAGCACGAACGCGCGCTCCAAAATGCCGGGGTGCGGCACATTGAGCTCCTTTTCGCGCTGTGTGAAGCCCTCGTACAGCAAAACATCTAAGTCCATGCACCGTGCACCGTGGTAAATTTCCCGCACGCGCCCCATCGCTGCCTCTATGCCGAGGCACGCGCCGAGCACCGCGCTTGGCGAAAGCTCCGTTTTCAGCAAAACGCAGATATTCCAATAGTCCTGTTGCTCGTCCGGCACGTCAAACGGCGCGGTCTGCCACACGGAAGAAACATTTTCGACCTCCGTTTTCGGCAAATGCGAAAGCGCCGCGAGCGCTGCGCGCAGATTTTCCCGGCGGTCGCCTAAATTTGTGCCGAGCCCCAAGACGACGCGCTTCATGCACGGCTCCTTGTCATTTCGACCGAGACGTAATCGAACACCGCGTTGATGGGCGCTTCCGGCTTTTTCAACTCCACCGTTACGCTCTGCACCTTCGGGTAGTTCTCCAAAATCGCATCGCATACCACCTGCGCCGCGCGCTCAATGAGGTCATATTTCTGCGCCGTGAACACCGCGTTCACCGTTTTGCGCACGGCGGCGTAGTTCACAGTCTCGTTGAGGTCATCTGTCTGCGCCGCGCGGGAAATATCCGCCTGCATCGCAATGTCTAAAATAAACTTCTGGCCGTTTTCCTTTTCCTCCGGGTTCACGCCGTGGTAGGCAAATATCTCAAGGCCCTTAATGCGTATTGTTTCCATTTTATACTCACTTTCTGAATTGCTTTATCGCGTCCGCTACGCGCGCCGCCTGCACCGCTTCAAACGTATCGTGCGCGCGCACCATGTCTGCGCCGAACAGCACCGATGCCGTATGTGCCGCCACCGTGCCCGCCATGCGGTCTTCAAACGGCGGGTTGCCGCAAACAGCACCGATAACGCGTTTTCTCGACGCCGCCATCAAAAGTGCCGTACCCGGCACGCGGATTTTCTCCGGGTTTGCGATAAGCGCGAAATTTTCCTCATTTGTCTTGCCAAAGCCGATGCCCGGGTCGAAGCAAAGGCGATTTTTATTGACGCCACGCTGTTCCGCTTCCGTCGTTTTCTTCTCAAAAAATGCCCGAACGCGTTCCAAAATGTCGCCGCCCGCGCCGTTCAGGTCATCCGGATCGCCGGGGTGCATCACGATGCAGCCGCAGTCGGTGTTTTCCACCGCGCGCCACATTTCCGGTGCAAAACCCGTCACGTCGTTGATGATATGTGCGCCGGCTTTGAGGGCTTTTTCCGCCACCTCGGGGTAAAACGTGTCGATGGAAACAGCAAGGTTCGTCTTCTCCGCAACTGCCTTCACCACGTTTTCAATGCGCGCCCATTCTTCTTCGGGCGAGATGCGCACGCTGCCCGGGCGGGTGGACTGCCCGCCGATGTCCACAATGTCCACACCCTGCGCTTCCATCTCTACCGCGTGGCGCACCGCTTTTTCGGGATCAAAATACTTGCCACCGTCGGAAAACGAATCCGGCGTCACGTTCAAAATGCCCATCACATAGGTTCTGTTCAGCGGAAAGCGTTTTCCCGCCGCGTAAAATTCCGTCATATCGGTCTCCTTACTTTGCAAGCAGCAGCATGACCTCGTTGCGGGTCTTCGCTTCCGTGCGCATGCAGCCGCGCAAGGCAGAGGTCTGCGTCAAAGCGCCCGCCGCACGCGCGCCGCGCATCGTCATGCACAAGTGCTCCGCTTCAATGAACACCGCCACGCCGCGCGGGTTCAGGTTTTCTTCGATAAAGTCCGCAATCTGCGCCGTCAGACGCTCCTGCACCTGCGGACGCCGCGCAAAGCAATCGACAATACGGGCAAATTTGGAAAGCCCGATGATCTTGCCGTCGCGCGGGATATACGCAATATGGCACTTGCCGATGAACGGCAGCAAATGGTGCTCACATACGGAGTAAAGCGGAATGTCCCGCACAAAAACGAGCTCGTCGTGCTCGCCCTCTTCGTGGAAAATTTTGAGATGCTGCTTCGGGTCGGATTTTAACCCCGAGAAAATCTCCGCATACATGCGTGCCACACGGTTCGGCGTTTCCTGCAGGCCCTCGCGCTCCGGGTCTTCTCCAACAGCCAGCAGAATTTCCCGCACCGCTTTTTCGATTCGTTCCAGATCCATAAATGAACACCCTTTCCCTCATGTTTCTCGTTTCCGTCATTATAGCACAGAAGCTGAGAAAAAGAAACGGCCCGCAGCGAAATTTGCCGCAAACCGTGCTTTCTTCAAAACAGATCGAGCATGTTGTCTAAATATATTTCTTCCCGCACGCGCAGCCGGTATTCCGGCTTTGTCATGTAGTAAAGCAGAAATTCCAAAATGAGCGCACTGCCGAGTCCCCTACCCTCAATTTTAAAGTTCGTGAAGCCCATCGGCAGATATACGTTCTGTATATCTGCAACACCGATAAAACCCGGGTTCTCCATCGCCTTTGAAAAGCGGTAGCCCTCCTTTGCATTCGGCACGGTGCAGACGTGCTCCGGGCCGTCTATACCGAGGTTTTTGCGGCTCACCGCTTCATAACACGCTTTGCGGTCTTTGCAGCCGAAAGAGCAGCACTCGTTGCAGAGAAACTCCGCCTTGTCCTTCAGCGCCTGCGGCAGCGCGTTCAGCTTTTCAACTTGTTTATTCAGCCGAAAATCCGGCACGACAAACCGAAAATCTTCGCGTTCGAGCTCCCGTTTAAAGTCTTCAAAGTCCGTCAGCACCTTCGTCGTAGACGAAACAAAATACAACCCCGGGTACGTCTTTTTTAAATAGTCTAACAGTAAATCGGAATGCACGATCACGCCGTTTTGCGGGCTTTCGCTCTCCGCAAACAGCTTACACAGCGTGTTACACTTCGGGTCAGATAAATGCTTTTCCTCCAACAAAGAATTGCTGAACGTCAGCCGCGCGGAGATGTTATATTCCTGCATGAGCGAGAGTACCGCGCGCGGGTCGTGCTCGCCGTCGCCGAGGCGTCCGCCGCCCCAAAGGCAGTCCGCCGGCGCGCCGTAAACAGACGCGATCTCGCACCACTCGTAAAAATATTCTCTGTGCGCTCCGTACAGCGGCAAAAACACACTGTACAGCTCGAAAAATTCAAATAAGCCGGGCAAATGATAGTACGCTGTCACGTTTCCCTCCGATTTAATCCCCGTACGGGTCGGCAATGGCTTCCGAAAGCTCCGTGCCGTCCTCCGCCACCTGCCGCACCGTCACACGGTCGCCTTTTTCTATGTCGTCCGCCGCACAGGTCACGGCGTATTCGGACAGGAACGTCGTCTCCTTCGCGTTGCCGTCCACGTAAATCACGCTGTACGGCGTGAAATTTTTGCCGCGCACCATCAGCATATCGTTCTGCACATACGCCGTGTTCACGGTGATGTCCCGCGTGCCGAAGCGCATGTCGGTCTCCTCAAACGGCTGCTCGCCGTGGTACACCACACGGTCGCCGTACAGCATGTCGTATTGCAGCGTGCGCAGCTCCGTTTCGTATGCACCGCGCCACGGGTTTAACTGGTGGAATTTCGTCAGTGTGCCTACGTTGATGTCTAAAAGCTCCAAAACACGGGACGAAAGCTGATACGCCTTCACGTTTCTATCCGCGCCCCCCACGCCGCAGTTGCTCCAAATGACGTACTCCGTTTCAAACAGGCCGCCCGCAGAAAGGTCCAGCATATCCTTGCTGATCTCCAGCGACGGCATGTGGTCGCCGTACAGCACCAAAACGGTCGGCTCCTCCCACGTCGTCAGCACATCGGTCAACGTGCGCAGAAATTCATCCACCTCGTGAATCTGCGTCGCGTAATATTCCATTTGTCCGCGCAAAGCGGGGTCTTCTATGCCGGAAAGCACTTTGATATCCGCCGTCTCGCTCTCCTCCGGATACGCGCCGTGCGGCTGCACCGAAATGGTGTAAATAAGGTCGCGTTCCTTCGTTTCGGAAAGCGCCCGCACAATCTCTTTTGTCAGAATCTTATCCTTCGCCCAGCCGATTTCGTTTGTCTCCACGTGGTTCATGTATTCAAGCGTCGTGAATGAATCGAACCCGAGCTTCGGGAACACGATGTTGCGGTCATAGAACGTCGCCGTGTTATTGTGAATGACGTGCGACGCGAGCCCAAGTTTTTTTAAGTCATACGCGATGGACTCGCACGGCGTTTCCTGCAAAATCGTCTTGTACGGATATTCGCCCGTGCCGAAGTCCTGCACATTCATCTGCGTGATGACCTCAAATTCCGTGTTCGCCGTGCCCGCGCCGACGGACGGCGCGGTGAAATACCCGCTGGGGCATGTCTCCTTCAGCTCTTCAAAATACGGCACTGGGTTTTCGGAGAACGTCACGTCTTTTAAGCGGTTCACGTCGAAAAACGACTCCAGCTGCAAAAAGATGATGTTCGGCACGTCCTCGGGCGCTTTGTCCTTTGTGCGCAGCACCTCCGCTGCAATGGCGCGCACGCGGCGGGCGGAGTAATCCTCCGGCCGGTCGATACCCGTGTCAACGAGACTGCGCGTAAACGTGTACGTAAAGCCGTAATTCTCTGTCAAACGGATAACATCCGTATATGTATTCTCACCGAAGCCTAAGGACGTCGGCAGATACGGAATGACAATGCACGCGCAAAGGAGTATCACGCTCACCGCCGTGTTAAAGAGCCGGTGCACCGGGCTTTTCGGGCACTTTTTAAAAAGCATCACAAGCCCCGCAAGCAGCAAAATCACCGCAATAACAAGCAAAATAAATGCCGGTACGCTCATGTAAATGCCGATAAACGACCAATCGAGCTGCAAAATCGCAAAATCAATGGCGGAAAGCGGCGAAACGCGGTAGCTGAGCACATATAAATTCGCAATGCCAAGTCCAAGCCACACCGTGCCGATCAAAATGCCGAAAAACCACCGTCGCTTGGAAAACAGGCACAGCGAAAGGGAAAACGTCAAAATCAGCACGTTTTCCAAAAATGCCAGCGGATGCGATTCGAGCAGCACCAAAACAGCGGAAAGACTCTGCCTGTCCATCAGTTCTATGACGATATTCAAAAATAATCCGCCGAGAAAGCACCCCAAAATACCCCGAATGCGCGTTCCCTTTTCAAACAATCCGCACAGCGTATGTAAAAACCGCCTGATGTCCTCCACCCCCGGTCTCCTGCTCGCAGTTTCTCAGAACTGCGTATTCAGCATGATTATAAGACCGAAAATGAATTTTTTCAAGCGGTTTCAACTTAGTATTTTCTTAAAATTTTTGGGTCCGCATTTCACGTTTCACGCGCCTTTGCAGCCTGAATTTCTTTCACATCCACGCCGCGTGGGGCAATGTTCTCCGTATACGTCTCATAACAGTCCCCGTTTCTGCGTTTTTACGCGAACTGTGCGTTATACAAATGTCGGTAGAATGTGTCGCCCTGCATCAAGCTTTCATGCGTGCCGCGCTCCACAATCTCGCCGTCGCGCACGACTAAGATCATATCCGCGTTGCGAATGGTCGATAAGCGGTGCGCAATGACAAAGCAGGTCTTGTCCGCCATCAGCGTACGCATGGCCTTTTGTATGCGCAGCTCCGTGCGCGTATCGACGTTTGAGGTCGCCTCGTCCAGAATGAGCAGGGACGACTCCAGCAGCATCGCGCGTGCAATGGTCATCAGCTGCTTTTGTCCCTTTGAGATATTCGCGCCGTCGTCCTCGAGCACCGTTTCGTAACCGGCCGGCAGCGTCCTGATGTAGTCATGGATGCCGCACGCCTTGCACACGCGCTCCACGTCTTCGCGCGTCGCCTTTTCGCTGCCGTAGGCGATGTTTTCATACACCGTGCCCGTAAAAAGCCATGTGTCCTGCAAGACCATGGAGTAATTGAGGCGCAAACTGCGGCGCGTCAGGTCTTTGATCGGCTTATGGTCAAGCGTAATCTCTCCGCTGTCCACATCGTAAAAGCGCATCAGCAAATTGATGATGGTCGTTTTGCCCGCGCCCGTCGGGCCCACAATGGCCACAAGCGCGCCCTTCGGCACATGCAGCGAGAGATCTTTGATGATCTGTCTGTCCTTTGTGTAGCCGAAGTTCACGTGCGAAAGGTCTACGTCACCCTCAGCTTCGGTAAGGCCTTCGGCATTCGGACTGTCCGCGACCTCGGGCTCTTCATCCAGTAAGCGGAACACGCGCTCCGCCGCCGAAAACGCCGACTGCAATTCGCCGATGATGTTCGCGATTTCGTTGATCGGCCCGCTGAACTTGCGGGAGTACAGTACAAAGCTCGAAATGTTGCCGATAGAGATTGACCCGCCCAAAAACAGCAGTGCGCCGAAAAAGCTGACGAGTGAAAGCGAAAGGTTGTTGACGAAGTTGACGGAGGGTCCCACCATGCTGCCGTAATAATCGGCGCGGTAGTACGCGTCCACGGTCTCGTCGTTCTGTTTATCGAGCTTCTTAATGGTGTTTTCTTCTTGGCTATACGCGCGCAGCGTTTTCTGCCCGCTGATCATTTCCTCCACAAAGCCGTTCAGCTCGCCCAGCTTTGCAGAGCGCTTGCGGAACAGTGGCCGCGTAAAGCCCGTGATCTTCTTCGTCATGAACATCGAAAGCGGCACAGTGAAAACAAACACCAACACAAGCGTCGGCGAAATGGAAAGCATCATGATGAGCGCGCCGATGACCGTGACGGCGCTCGCGAACACCTGCACCATATCATTCGTAAGCGAGGTGTTGATGGTGTCGATGTCATACGAAATACGGCTCAAAATGTCGCCCGTCTGGTGTGTATCGAAGTATCCGACCGGCAGCTCGCTCAGCTTTTGGAACACATCGTGCCGCATCGTGTTCACCACGCGGCGGCTGATGACAATCATAAGGCGCGTCAGCGCATACGAAAGTGCTGCGGATATCGCGTACATCACAACCATCAGAACGCCGTAGCAGCCCACCTTTTCAAAATTGACTTTGCCGCGGCCGAGCTCCATCGCATCCACCGCAAGACCCGAAATGTACGGTCCCGCCAGTGACAGCAAATTGCCGCCGACCGTCAGTAAAATCGCCCCGAGCATCAAAAATTTGTAGCGCATCAAATACGGCAAAAGGCGCGACAGCACCGCCTTTTTTTTCATTTTGGGCTTTTCGTGTTTTTCCGTTTGCACGGTTTCCGGCTTTTTCATGCACGCACCTCCTTTGCGAGTCCCTCGCCGATCTGCGACTCCCCGATCTCGCGGTAAAGCGGACAGGTCTCCATCAATTCTTCGTGCGTACCCATGCCGATGACATTGCCGTTTTCGAGCACCATGATTTTTTCCGCATGCATGATGGAGCTGATGCGCTGCGCAATGATGATCTTTGTCGCGTCCGCACAATGCAGGCGAATTTCTTCACGCAGCTTCGCGTCCGTCCTGTAATCGAGTGCGCTCGAGGAGTCGTCCAACAGCAAAATGTCCGGGTCGCCCGCCAACGCGCGCGCAAGCAACAGTCTCTGTTTCTGCCCACCCGAAAGGTTCGCGCCCTTAATGGCGACCGGCGCGTCCAGGCCTCCCTGTTCTTCAATAAATTCCAGCGCCTGTGCGCGTCGTGCCGCTTCCAAAAGCTGCTCGTCCGTCAGGTTTCGCCCTAAGCGGATATTCTCGCGTATCGTGTCCTTAAACAGCGTGTCGTTTTGGAACACCACGCCGAACTTCGCGCGTAAATCGGACGTCGCGTAGTCGCGGATATCCACGCCGTCTATTTTCACGGAGCCCTCCGAAACGTCGTAGTAACGCATGAGTAAACGAATAATCGTCGATTTACCCGCGCCTGTCGCGCCGATGATGCCGAGCGTCTCGCCGCGCTTTAACGCAAAATCGATGTTCCGCACCGCAAAGCTGCCGCGCGCATAGCGGAACGTCACGTGGTCAAACTCCACATGCGGCGCGTCCTTCGGCAAAAAGCTGAAGCGCGGCTCAGTCTCGAAAAGCTCCACCGGCGTATCCAGCACCTCCAATACACGCGCAGAGGAAGCCGATGCGCGTGAAAGCATCATGAAAATGCGGTTAATCGCCATTAAAGCGTTCAAAACGATGGTGTATAAATTCATAAACGCGATGATCTTGCCGATCTCGGAGGTGCCGTTGTTCACGCGCACCGCACCCACCGTGATAACCGCCACAATGCCGAGGTTCAGCAAAAGGCTCATCACCGGGTTAATGAGCGCCATGGTGCTCTCTGCCGTGCGCTCCTTTTCGGTGAGATCGTCGTTCACCTTCTTAAACCGCGCACGCTCATAGTCCGATTTGGAAAGCGCCTTGATGACGCGCACGCCCACGGCGTTTTCACGCACCACACGCAGCATGGAATCGGAAGCCTTCTGCACGATCTTAAAAAGCTTCGCACCTTTTCGCGAGACGTAAAATACAATTACGCCCACGATGGGTAAGGATGCCACCATAATGAGCGTCAGCATCGGGTCCATCGTCAAGGATACGATGATGCCGCCGAAAAGCAGCAGCGGCGCACGGATGCCGATGCGCTGAATCATGCCAATCGTCTGGTGTAAAACGTATGTATCGCTCGTCATGCGCGAGATAAGCGACGGAATTGTGAACGCATCCACCCTGCTTTCCGAAAGATACGAGATCTTTTGGAACAGGTCATGCCGGATCTGCCGCGTGCAGTCGCGCGCCACAGCGGACGCCATGCGGTTCGCCGTGATGTTGCCGCCCCACGCAATGAGCGAGCACACAATCATCAGTCCGCCCCACAGACATACCGGGCGAATCTCTTTCAGCGGGATCAGATCGTCAATGATATACGACAAAATCCACAGAATCGCAAGCTCCACAAGCGTACCGACCGCCTTAAAGCTGATGCCCACGCCCATGCGCGGCAAAAACGGTTTTAAATACACCGCCAGTCTTTTCAAATTACATGCCCTCTTTCCCCTAAGAAGCTCTCAATAGTTGTATTTGCAACTATTATAGCGTATCCCGCACAACTTTTCAATATAATCATAAAATATTTTGGTAAATTTAGGCCTTTGCTTGACAAAAATCTCCCCCGTGGTATAATGGATAAAATTTGCCGTTTGCGAAAACGAAGGAGGGAATTCCATGATCCACACAGATTTTGACCCGAATAGAAAAGCCGTCATTGAGCCGAGCGAATTCTATCACCCGATGGAAAATATGCCGGAGGCACTCATCGGCGTGTTCTCCCGCCCGCTTACGGAGAAATACGCGGCGGAATTTCACGGCGAAGTCATCATGCAATATCAGGACTGCAACGGTGGAGAACCGGTCTATCGCTGCACTGCGCCGAACGGCACCGCGTTTGCGCTGATGTGCATGCGCGTCGGCGCGCCGTCTGCCTGCGGCATCATGGAAGAGATGATCCCCCACGGCGTGAAAAAGTTTTTGATGCTCGGCTCCTGCGGCGCACTCGATCACGCCATCACCGCCGGGCACATTCTGGTACCCTACGCCGCCGTGCGCGATGAAGGCACAAGCTACCACTACGCCCCGCCCGCCGAGGAAGCCGTACTCGAGCCCGCCTGTGTAGATGCCGTCTGCCAAGCGCTCGAAGACATGGACGTCCCCTATGCCCGCGTGAAAACGTGGACGACCGATGCGTTTTTTCGCGAGACGCGCGGCAAGGTGGAAAAACGCTTAAAGCAAGGTTGCTCCGTCGTCGAGATGGAATGTGCCGCCATGGCGACCGTCGCGGCGTTCCGAAACGTCAAATTCGCCCAGTTCATGTGGGCGGCAGATTCCCTTTCCGGCGAAAAATGGGACGCCCGCAACTTAAATAAGCTCGGCACGGATGCCGGCGAGATCTACATGGAAGCCGCCATCCGCACCTTAGAGTACCTGTAAACATACAAAAAAGTTAAGAAAACCTGAATTCTCCCCGCACAGACTGGAAATGTGCGGGGAGTTGTATTATACTATATAAAATGGGTTTTATGGGAAAGTCGCAAGTCCGTTCCGCAGAGTCGGAATTTCAGTACGATTGAGTCAAGAAAGGAACATGAATATGAACGTAAAACATGAAGGATTGACCGTCCGCGCCTTATATGATCTCAGCTATACCGCGGCGCGCCCGCTGCTTGAAGCCTGCACCTACCCGTGGGAGGCGCTGCCGAAGATCGGCGAGTTCATTAAAGCGCTCGGCAAAACACTTTCGCCCGAGGAATACGAGCAGCGCGGCGAAGACGTGTGGGTCGCGAAAAGCGCCAAGCTTTACCCGAGCGTCTACATTGCAGGCCCCACTATCATCGGGCCGGAGACCGAGGTGCGCCCCGGCGCATTTATCCGCGGCAACGCGCTCATCGGCACAGGCTGCGTCGTCGGCAATTCCACCGAGGTAAAAAACGCCATCCTGTTCGACGGCGCGCAGGCCCCGCACTATAACTACATCGGCGATTCCGTCATGGGCCATAAGGCCCACACCGGCGCGGGCGCCGTCACGTCGAACTTAAAGCAGGATCACTCGAACGTCACCGTCTTAAAGGACGGCGAACGCGTAGAGACCGGCATGCGCAAATTCGGCGCCATGCTGGGCGACCACGCCGAAATCGGCTGCGGCAGCGTTTTGAATCCCGGCACGGTCGTCGGCAAAAACGCACGCGTCTATCCGCTTTCCATGGTGCGCGGCTTCGTGCCCGCGAACCACATCTATAAAAAGGCCGGTGAGGTCGCCGAAATTCACGACTGATCTTCGCCGTAAAGAAAAGAGGTCTTTATGGAGTTTTTAAAGCAACTCATCACGCGTATACTCGGCTCCGGGCTGCTTTCCACCGCCCTTGTGCTCGTGCGCGCCGTCACCGTCCTGATGGTTTTGTACGTCATCTGGCGCTGCTATACCTCGTTTAAAAAGGGACAGCGCCGCAAAGACCCGGTCGTCATGCTGGAGGATGCCGCCACCGGCGCGCATTTCCCCGTTTTGTACTGGGAAAATTCCATTGGGCGCAGCCGCAGCTGCGATATTCAAATACCCGATAATTCCGTTTCGCGCGACCATGCCGTTTTAATGCGCCGCGAAGAGGGCTGGTTCGTGTGCGATACCGGCTCCCACGCCGGCACACGCGTGCGCAATAAACAGATCACAGAGCCCACGCTCGTGCAGATCGGCGACAAAATCCGCATGGGATCCACCACGCTCACGCTGCGTAACGCGTCCGACGTGCCGCAGAAAAAGCGCAGCATGTTCACCGGCTTTTCCAAAGAGGCGGCGTCCCCCTTTAAGCTGATGCTCGTCGTCACGCTCGTTCAGATGTCGCTCACCTTGCAACTGATGATCGGCACAGGCGAATTCCGCCTCTACCCCGCCGCACCGTTCGTGATTCTGTTCACGGCAAGCTGGGTGCTGTACTTTTTCTCCCGCCGCATCTTAAAGCGCGTCAGCTTTGAGATTGAAACCGTTGGACTGCTCCTCAGCAGCATCGGCATCCTGCTCCTCAGCGGTGAGGGGCTCGACACCGTTAAAATGCAGATTGCCGCGTTCGGCATCGGCATTGTGCTTTTCTGCTTCCTTGTTTGGTTCATGAGCGACCTCGAGCGCGTCATGAAGCTGCGGCTCTACATCGCCATCGGCGCCATTTTGCTGTTTGTTGCAAACCTTGTGCTCGGCAAAGACGTCAACGGCTCCCGCAACTGGATCTTCATCGGGCCGTTCAGCTTCCAGCCCTCGGAGTTCATCAAAATCGCATTCGTGTTCGTCGGCGCGTCTACGCTCGACCATTTGCAGACGAAAAAGAATATCACGGAGTTCATCGTGTTCGCCGCCATTTGCCTCGCATTCCTGTTCCTCATGCGCGATTTCGGTACGGCGCTCATCTTCTTCGCCTGCTTCCTCATCATCGCGTTCATGCGCTCCGGCAGCTTCCGCACCATTTTCCTCATCCTCGCGGCAGCGTGCTTCGGCGTGTTCCTCATTTTGCAGTTTAAACCCTACGTTGCCCAGCGCTTCTCGGGCTGGATGCACGTGTGGGAGCACACACAGGACAGCCTCGGCTACCAGCAGGTGCGCACCATGACGTATATCGCAAGCGGCGGCCTCTTCGGTCTCGGCCTCGGCAACGGCATCTTAAAATATGTCGCCGCCGGCGACAGCGACCTCGTGTTCGGTATGCTGTGCGAGGAGCAGGGCCTTTTAATGGGCATGGCGGTGCTGTTCGCACTCGTCCTCTTTATCCTCTACGCCCGCAGCGATGTCACACGCAGTCGCTCCACGTTCTACGCCATCGCGGCGTGCGCCGTCTCGGGCATGCTGCTCTTTCAGGCCGCGCTCAATGTCTTCGGCCCCACGGATGTTCTGCCGCTCACCGGCGTCACGCTGCCGTTCATCAGCGCAGGCGGCTCCAGTATGATCTCTGTCTGGGGGCTTCTGGCATTCCTCAAAGCGTCCGATGAACGCACCTACGCTGCCCGCCGTGCGGGAAGACACCCGAAAGGCGAGGCCGACGAAGACACGATTTCCTTCACCCCGCCGCGCTACTCCCCGAACGACCCGCCCACGCCGCGGCCCCGCGTGAATACCCGCGCCGAAAACACGGCCCCGCGTTCCCGCGGCGCATACCGCGTCCATATTTCCGAAGAAAACCTCTCGCCGGGTCAGTCCCGCACACGCAGAAAGGATGGTGACCGCCGATGAAAACGACCGGCTTTCGCTCTTTTGTCCTTTACATTTTGCTGTTCGCCTTCTGCGGCGGCTTCGTCTGGTTCCTCATCAACCTCGCGTTAAACGGCTCCACATGGGCCACGCAGCCGTATAACGGTCACATTTACGGCGATGACACCGCCGTTTCCGCCGGTACCATCACAGACCGCAGCGGCATGGTGCTCGCCAAAACGGAGGACGGCTCCCGCGTTTACGCCGAAAGTGAAGACATTCGCCGCGCACTGCTCCACACTGTGGGCGATTCCAGCGGCTACATCGGCACCGCCGTGCAGGCCGTGCACCGCTCGCAGCTCGTGGGCTATAACCCCATCACGGGCCTTGCGCGCACCGTGCTTTCGGACCTCGGCAACAACCTCGTTTTAACGGTAGATGCCAACGCCAGCGCCGCCGCGTACAACGCCTTCAACGGCCGCAACGGCTCCGCGTTTGTCTATAACTATAAGACCGGCGAGGTACTCGTCAAGGTCAGCGCTCCCACATACGACCCCATGAACGTCCCGGAAGACCTCAACGACAACGAAGAATACAACGGCGTTTTCCTCGACCACACGCTTTCCTCCACCTACACGCCGGGCTCCATCTTTAAGCTCGTCACAGCGGCTGCCGCCATGGAGTACCTGCCCGATTGGGACACCCGCACCTATACCTGCGAAGAAGAAATGGACATCGGCTCCGGCAAGGTGACGTGTCTCAATTACCATGGCGAGCTGAACCTCGAGCAGGCGCTCGGCTATTCCTGCAACCTCTACTTTGCGCAGCTTGCGGAGGACATCGGCGCGGAAAACCTCAAAAAGAAAGCCGAAGAAATGGGCTTCGGTAAAAACTTCTCGTTTGATTCCGTCACCACCGACAAAAGCAGTACCAATTTAAGCAGCTCCACCAGCGCCATAGACCTCGCGTGGAGCTCCGTCGGTCAGGCGGATGTCATGGCAAACCCGTACCACATGGCGCTTTTGATGGGCGCCATCGCAAACGGCGGCTCTACACCGGAACCATACCTCACGGGCGGCAAAAGCCGCACGAGCTACACCTTAACGGATAGCTCCACTGCCGCTTCTCTCCACAGCATGATGCGCAACAACGTCGTCAATTACTACGGCGAGTATCTTTTTGACGGTTATTCGCTGTGTGCCAAAACCGGCACCGCCGAGCTCGACGATAAAAACCCGAACTGCTGGATCGTCGGTTTCTCGGAGGACGAAAGCACCCCGTATGCGTTCGCCGTGTGCGTGCAGGAGGGCACCTCCGGACTCTATACCGCCGGTGAAGTCGTCTCCGCCGCACTCAACGCCATTACAGGGAACTGATCTTCCGTAAACCACAGCGAAGCGACGAATAAAGTTTCGTCCACCTTTTCAAAGGTGGTGGTTTCCAAAGGCAACGCCTTTGGTCGTCGTTCGCAAACGGCGAGACCTTTTTACCTACCAAAAATCAGGAAGATAGGCAGAATAGTCCGGTGGACTGTTCTGCCGCAAGGAACCCTATTAAGGGGTTCCTTGAAGAACTCGCCACAGCGAATTCTTAGAAATAAAGCAACGCCGCACCCTCGATTTTTCATTGAGAGTGCGGCGTTACTTTATGCCTTCGTATAAAATTCAAGCTCCCTCTGACCGAGAAAAAGAGTGAGATACTGCGCACCCTCAATCACAGCCGGAAACACCCACGGCAGCAAAATCAAAAGCCGACAAAATGCAACGAACCCCGAGGGGTTACCTCGGGGTTCGTTGCTTGAAAAAGGAGATTTATGAAAAAGACTCGTACTCTAAATTAAATCAACCCGCGCTGTATTCGGAAAGCTTCAGTTCCACGGTTGCGGACTGCTGCGTCGCAGAGCGGTACACCTGAAGTGTTACCGTATCGCCCGGCTTCTTGCTGAGGATTGCGGAACGCAATGTGGATTCACTGTCCAGCTGCTGACCGTCAATAGCGGTAATCACATCGCCCACCTGCAAGCCGGAAGCCTGTGCCTCACTCGAATTGAGCTGTGCCACATACTCGCCCTGCGGCAAGCCGTAGAAGCGGCCCGTCATGCTGTCGATGAACTGACCGGAAATACCGAGAACAGCTCTGTCCTTCACATAACCGTACTGGATGAGATCGGAGATAATCGGCTGTGCCGTATCGATCGGAATCGCAAATCCAAGGCCCTCATAGCCCGTAGCGGAAATTTTCGCGGAGTTGATGCCAACGACCTGACCATACTCGTTGATGAGTGCGCCGCCGGAGTTACCGGGGTTAATCGCCGCATCGGTCTGGATATATTCCATCGTGTAGCCGGTCGTGTTATTGGCAATCGCGCGGTTCAAAGCGGAAACGTAACCGATCGTTACGCTGGAGCTCAGCTCGTGGCCGCCCGGGTTACCGATGGCCATGACCTTATCCGCAACGCGCAAATCTTTGGAAGAACCAAATTCCGCAGCCGTCAAGCCCGTCGCATCGATCTTTACGACCGCAAGGTCCGTCACGGTATCGCTGCCGATCAGCTGCGCTTCATACGTCTCACCGTCGGAGGTCATAACCTTCAGGGAAGTCGCACCCTCCACAACATGCGCATTCGTGATGATATAGCCATCTTCACTCATGATGATGCCGGAGCCTTCGCTCGCCGGGGAAACGCTGCTGTCCGACGTATCGGTCTGCATAAAGCCGTAATTCTGTGTCACCTGATAATTCTGGATGCACACGACAGACGGTGTAAGCTTTGCGGCAATGTCCTGGTCGCTCATCGCGGAAACCGTGCCGTCGCTGCTCGCGCTCGTGTCCGAGCTCGTGTCGCCGTTCACCACGCGCGAGATTGTGAACGCAGCATTGCTGCTCGCTTCGGAAGACTGCACATTGATGACGCCGTTTTGAATCATCACGACGAATACGCCAAGCGACGCCGCCGAGGTGATCGCACAGCAAAGCACAACGGCTAAAAGCTTCAAGCCGAATTTCGAGCCGTGCTTTTTGGGCTTCGGCTGTTTTTGCGGCTGATGCACAGGCACACCGTAATACACAGGCTGTCCGTTTGGCTGCACCGGCGCGTTCTGCTGCGGAGCGCTCTGTGCGTTCCACGTATATGCGGGGGTGTTGTTCGTCGGATACTGTGCGTTATGATAGGTGCCGTAGGCGTTTGTGCTGTTTACAGCGTTATTAGCGGAAGTATTGGTGTTCACCGGTTCAGACCCATTGTTCGGGTCAAAACCATTTTGGAATTTCTCATGATTGTCACTCATGGTTCCTTACTCCTTTCACATAATACCATATTCCAAACGGTTTTTCAACCTTTTTTTCTTTCCGTTCGGATTATCTATATTATTTCGGAGTTCTGTGAAGTTCATGTGAAGTGCAGTGAACAGTTTCATGAAAAAAGCAAGAAATCTCTGTCACACAAAAACAACGAAAGCCACCGGTGCGTGTTCCGGCGGCTTTCCTTATACGCTGATTTTATTTTGTCGTCAGATGCGCACTTTTCAGCGCCTTGCGAATCAAAGCGGAGAGCGGCACGGAAATGATGATGGCGAGAATCGCGTTCACCGTGCTCGAAGCCGCTTTCGTCGCAAGCGCAATCGCCGCAGCCTCCGGCGCACTGCCCGCAAGCACCGTCGTAATGTAGGACTTTGCGAGATACAGCACAATGTATGTCAGGCTGCCGCAGATGCCCGCCACAATGCTGCGCGGTACGGTAATGGTAAAGTCTTCCTCCAGCATGTTGCCGGTGATTTTACCCTTGTGCGCGATGAGGCCGCAAACCGCAGCCAGCAGGAACTTAAATACAAATGTAAACGGAGCCGAAGCGATGTACGCCGGGTTCGTCAGGTCGTAGAGCATCGCGCCGATGCCGGAAGCCAGACCGCCTCCGATCGGGCCCATCACAAAGCCCGCAAGCAGGCAAAACGCGTTGCCGAGGTGGATACGGGAAATATCGCCCACCGGCACCGGAATCGGGAAGCTCAGGTAGTTGGAAACGAACACCAGCGCGCCCAAAAGGCCCACGGTGACAATCTTGTAGATGGAATTCTTGTTTTTCATTTTGATTACCCCTTTGCTTTGGGGCGCGACTGCACCGTTCGTGCGCCGTGCCTTGAAGATTGCACCCAGTATAGCACCGCGCTGGTATTATCGCAATGGCCAGATTTAATATAATTTTTAAGGTCAGATGGTTTTTTCACACCCCAAAAAGCCCGCCCCGGTTGCATTTTCGTCAAAAAAGCGGTATACTGGCGGTGCGAAAAGTGTCGTTCGCTTTTCGATTATTTATAATATGAAGAAGGGATATTCATGGCAAAAGTAAAAGCCGTTATTTTTGATATGGACGGAACCGTGGCCAATACGCTCACTTCCATCGCCGGATTCGGCAACGCCGCGCTTGAAGCGCACCGTTTAAAAACGTTCCCCGTAGACCGCTACCGCACATTCGTCGGTAACGGCGCAGATATTCTCATGCGCCGCATGCTCACTGCCGCTAAGGGCACATACACCGAAGAAGATGTAAAAGCCCTGCGCAAAACGTATGACGCTTTATATGAAAGTGATCCCACAAAAGACGTCACCCCCTACCCCGGCATCGTAGAGCTGCTCCAAAAAATGCGTGAAAACAACGTCAAAGCCGCCGTGCTCTCCAACAAACCCGATAACATGACGTGCTATATCGCCGAAAAGCTGTTCACCGGGCTTTTTGATGTCGTCCACGGACAAAGGGAAGGCGTACCGAAAAAGCCGAACCCCAGTGCCGCACTTTTATTGTGCGAAGAATTAGGCGTCACCCCCGCCGAATGCCTGTACGTCGGCGACAGCGGCGTTGATATGCAGACCGGGCAGAACGCAGGCCTCTTCACCGCCGGCGTCACCTGGGGCTTCAGGGACGAAAAAGAGCTCGAAGAAAACGGCGCCGATACCCTCGTCCATAACGCAGAGGAGTTGGAAAACCTTATCCTCTAAGCTAACGGCAATGGCGATTAAAAGTCTTTCGTCAAGTTTTCTTCAGAAAACTTTTTGCCTAAATATAATTTATCCTCTCCAGGCTGCGTCCGGAGAGGATTTCTTCTTTTATTGCGCTTTGCTGTTTAGCTCCCGATATGTCTCAAGAATTAGCACCACTGAAACCACAAACGTCAAAATGTCTGAAACCGGCATCGAGTATAAAACACCGTCCAAACCGAACCAAATCGGCAGCAGGATTGCAAATCCCACGCCGAACACCACCTCGCGCAACATGGAAAGCACCGTCGAGCTCAGCGCCTTGCCAAGTGCCTGCAAGAAAATAAAGCACGCCTTGTTCACGCACGCCGGAATCATCATACACAGGTAAATACGGAACGCCTTCACCGCAAACTCCGTGTAAAATGCGCTTTCATTTGCCGCGCCAAACAGCGAAATGAGCTGTTGCGGGAAAAACTCCACCAAAATCAGCGCCACGGCGCCCACCGCTGCTTCCGAGATCAGCAGCATCGTAAACAGCTTATTTACGCGCCTAAATTTCTCCGCACCCATGTTGAAGCCTACGATCGGTATGCACCCCGCCGCCATACCGACAACGATCGAGATCACAATCTGAAAGAACTTCATCACAATGCCGACCACTGCCATCGGGATCTGTGCGTACTGCGCCTGCCCGAAAATCGGGTCCAGTGCGCCGTATTTGCGCAGCATGTTGTTGATGGCCGCCATTGCCGCCACAAGGCTGATCTGCGAGAGGAAGCTTGTCATACCAAGCGACAAAATGCGCCTGCAAAGCCCGCCGCTCAGCTTAAAATCTCCCTTTCCCGGGCGAATCACACGCATATTGCACAAATACCAGATTGCAAGCACCGCCGTCACAATCTGCCCCAGCACCGTCGCAACCGCCGCGCCCATCATACCCCAGCGGCACACGAAAATGAACACCGGGTCTAAGATCGTGTTCAATATCGCGCCCGCCAGCGTCGATGCCATCGCAAATTTCGGGCTGCCGTCCGCGCGGATAATTGGGTTCAGCGCCTGTCCGAACATATAAAACGGCACGCCGAGCGCAATATAGAAGAAGTACTCCTTCGCATAACGAAACGTCTCCACGTTCACACGCCCGCCAAACATCGTTAAAATCGGTTCCGCCAAAAGCAAATACACAGCCGTCAAAGCCGCGCTTGCAAGCAAAACCAGCACCACGGCGTTGCCTACGCTCTTCTTCGCCGTTTTCACATCCTTTTTACCGAGGTTGATACTCACATACGCGCAGCAGCCGTCGCCGACCATTACCGCGATTGCGAGCGCCGCCACGGTCAGCGGAAACACAACGGTGTTCGCCGCGTTGCCGTAAGAACCGAGGTAGTCCGCGTTTGCAATGAAAATCTGGTCAACAATGTTATACAGCGCGCCGACCAGAAGCGAAATGATACACGGCACTGCATAACCGCGCATCAGCTTGCCCACACGTTCCGTGCCCAAAAATACGTTGGTGTTTTCTTCCATACCTTTACTCCCTGATATAAATCTAAATCATAAAGCAGCGAAATACGCCGCCCGAAAATCCGGACTTACGCATCTCGCTGCTCGATTTTGAAACCTATAAACTTGTATGCCGTCAGTTCAAATAGTCGCCCACCGGAGCGGAATTGTACTGCTTAATAATTTTGATCACAATTGAGCCGTCCGTTTCCTTATGCTCCTCTACGATTTTATACTTTGTGTGGCTGCGTTCCAGCCCGCTCTTGTAATTTGCAACTTCCTCCTGTACTGCGCGCATGGCGTAATCCTTTACCACACCCTCTTTAAGCTGAAAATGCAACGTTTGACAGATACACGCAGACTGAATTCGTTTCATAATTTCACCATTCCTTATCAAAATAAATGCGGCGCATATACGCAAACCGGATTTACGCACATACGCCACACGTTTTCTATTATTTTACTCTTTTGAAAATATTTTTTCAAAGGCAGTTTTCGCAAAATTTTCCGGCTCGCAGATTGGACACTTTGCACAAGCATCACACGTCTGCTTCTTCGCCCCGCACACGTGCCGCCGTCTGTATTCCGTTGGCAGCTCGCCGTAGGCCTCCTTAAACGCCGCCGTAAATCGGCTCTGGCTCTCATACCCCACGGCCTGCGCCACGGACGCAATGTCGTTCTGCGTTTTCAGCAGCAGCCCCGCCGCAAGCTCCATGCGGTGCTGCTTCATGTGCGCCGCAATCGTCGTGCCGTACACTTTTTTGAACACCGTTTTCAGCGTCGTGGTGTTCATAAGGAACTCTCTTGACAGCGTTTCTATCGTGATGCGCTCGCTGATGTGTTCAATCAGGTAATTGTGCACGTTCCGAATGATCTCCTCCTGCGAAGCCTGAAAGTCCACTTCCTTTTCCGGGCACGTGATCTCCATCACCTGCTCCACAATCTCGTGCAAAAGCCCGATTTGCTCGGTGTCCGACGCCTTATAGTAGACTTCCTTGCCATCGCGGCGGCTCATGATAAGCCCACTGTCTAAAAGCGACTTCAAATGGTGCGAAACTGCCGGACTCGACATATCCATCATCGCTGCAATGTTGATAACACATTCTTCCCGGTGACTTAAAAGCCAGAAAATGCGCACGCGCACCGGGTCGCTCAGCTGCTTAAACACATCCGCCACGGCCGAAAAACGCTCCGTATTCATCAATTCTCTATGCAGCGCTTCGTCGTGCTTGTGCCCGCCGTGGTCGTGCGGCAATGCAAAATCCGCCATAAAAAGCCCTCCGTTTATCCGTTTCGGAAATCCCGTTCGCCCGTTTGGAAGCAGCACCCGAAAACCCCTTGATTTTTTATTCCGGCCCCAGTATACTACAACTGTAACGATTAAGCAAGTATTTAATCGTTAGCACCACATTTCAAAACAAAATGATTTTTTACGGAGGTTTTTCCCATGAAAAAAACGTACAGCATCGAAGTTGACTGCGCAAATTGTGCCAACCTGATGGAAGAGGCAACCAAGAAAACCGCAGGCGTTGCAAATGCGACCGTAAACTTCATGACCCAGAAGATGATCGTTGAATTTGAAGACGGTCAGGACGCTAAAGCTGTCATGAAGAATGTCCTCAAGGCCTGCAAGAAGGTTGAGCCGGACTGCGAAATCGAGCTTTAATTTACTTCGGTCTACCCGTATAGTCAGAAAAAATGACCGGCTCCGCTTTCTCGGTACAGTCGGTCTTTTTCACACGGTAACGTGTCATCTGACTGCTATATAAAACCGAAAGAGGTATCCTCATGAAAAAGAAACAAAAGATTACGCTGTACCGCATCATCATCACCGCCGTGATGCTGGTCGTGTTACAGTTCTTACCTATCACGGGCATTCCGCGCCTTATCGCGTACCTCGCCGCCTATCTCGTCATCGGCTACGATATTTTGAGAAAAGCCGGCAAGGGCATCCTAAACGGCCGCGCGTTCGACGAAAACTTTTTGATGGCGCTCGCCACCCTCGGTGCGTTCTTCCTCGCCATTTGGACAAAGAGCGGCGATTATCTTGAGGGCATCGCCGTGATGCTGTTCTACCAGATCGGCGAGCTGTTCCAAAGCTACGCCGTCGGCAAAAGCCGCAAAAACATCTCCGCGCTGATGGACATCCGCCCGGACTACGCCAACATTGAAAAAGACGGCAAGTTAGAACAGGTCGATCCCGACGAAGTCGCGGTCGGCAGCATCATCGTCGTGCAGCCGGGCGAAAAAGTCCCGCTCGACGGCGTGGTCGAAAGCGGCAACGCAAGCCTTAATACCAGCGCGCTCACCGGCGAAAGCCTCCCGCGCGATGTCAAAGAGGGCGATGAGATCATCAGCGGCTGCATCAATTTAAACGGTGTTCTGAAAATCCGCACCACAAAGGAATTCGGCGAGTCCACCGTTTCCAAAATCCTCGACCTCGTTGAAAACGCCAGTTCCCGCAAGTCCCGTTCGGAAGCGTTCATCTCCCGCTTCGCTAAAATTTACACCCCGGCGGTCTGCATTTCCGCTGTACTGCTCGGCATCGCCGTGCCGCTCCTGCGCATAGCGTTCGGCATGGATGCCGCTTGGGTCGATTGGATCTACCGCGCGCTGACCTTCCTTGTCGTCAGCTGCCCGTGCGCACTTGTCATTTCCATCCCGCTCAGCTTCTTTGCGGGCATCGGCGGCGCAAGCCACGAAGGCGTGCTCATCAAGGGATCCAACTATCTTGAGGCCCTCTCCGATGCAAAAATCGTCGTGTTCGATAAAACCGGCACGCTCACGCAGGGCGTGTTTGAAGTCACTGCCGTCCACCACAACACGATGGACGAAGCAAAGCTGCTCGAGTACGCCGCGCTCGCCGAGTGCGCCTCCTCCCACCCCATCAGCAAAAGTTTGCAGAAAGCCTACGGCAAAGAGATCGACCGCAGCCGCGTAACGGACATTGAAGAAGTCAGCGGCAAGGGCATCACCGCCAAGGTCGACGGGCACGAGGTCCTCGCCGGCAACGCAAAGCTCATGGCGCTGCACAATATTCCATATAACGACTGCCACAGCGTCGGCACCATCATTCACATGTCAATCGACGGCGAATATGCCGGTCACATCGTTATCTCCGATGTCATCAAGCCCCATTCCAAGGAAGCCATTCAGAAGCTGAAGCACGCCGGTGTTGAAAAAACCGTCATGCTCACAGGCGATGCCAAGCGTGTGGCTGATCAGGTCGCCAAAGAGCTTGGCATTGACGAAGTTCGCAGCGAGCTGCTCCCGGGCGATAAGGTCAACGAAGTCGAAAAGCTCATTCAGAATAAGCCGAAGAAAGCAAACCTCGCGTTCGTCGGCGACGGCATCAACGATGCGCCGGTGCTCACCCGTGCCGATATCGGCATCGCCATGGGCGCCATGGGCAGCGATGCCGCCATCGAAGCCGCAGACGTTGTCCTCATGGACGACGACCCGATGCAGATTGCAAAGGCCATCAAAATTTCCCGTAAGTGCATCGGCATCGTCAAGCAGAACATCGTGTTCTCGCTCATCATCAAGTTCGGCTGTCTCGCGCTCACCGCGTTCGGTCTTGCGAACATGTGGGCAGCCATCTTTGCGGATGTCGGTGTCATGATTATCGCGGTTCTCAACGCCATCCGCGCTTTGAAGTACAAAGAATAAAAGATAACATACCAAAACGCCCTCCCGCTGCGGTTTTTCCGTAATCGGGAGGGCGTTTTTCGTTTTCTGTTTCAGCTTTTAATCTTTATACAGATTGCCCGTGTACCAATCCACCATGCCGTTTTGCACAGCGTCCTCAAAGTAGTCGGGCCAGTAGTCCGGCGCTTTGCCGGAGGGATACCAAATGTCCGGGTACAACGCGTTTTCGTTCTCTGTGATTTTTGAGGTGTCCACGGTCGCATCTTCGCCGTCACGCACCTTGCGCGCCACGATCACCGTGCGGAAACCCTCATATTCATACGAGCATGTTGAAAGCATCACCGTTTTGTCGTTTTCGTTCAGGTCAACGCCGGTGTTCACCATGCTGCGTTTCATCACGTCGTAGTAAAACTGCATCTTGTCTTCCGCAGAGTCAAAATCGCCGCGCAGATAGTTGAACAGTTCCCCTTGGTTATCGTATGTATTCGTCTTGAATACCGAAACAATCTTCCATTCCGCCGCTTCCTTTTCGGTGTCATAGCGGAATACCGGACAGCTTTTCACGGTCTTGGCACTGCCAAAACCGATCACCTGCCAGAACATTCTGCCGTCCTGCATGCTGTGCCCGTGCAAAACCTGATTATCGGAGTCCACCGTGCACATACCGTCCAAAAAGATGCTGCCGTACTTCGTGCTTTCCTTTTTGTAGTTGCGGTAAAGGTAATACTGCGGGTCGTCTGCAGGCGGCGTCAGCACCGGAAAATTGATGTCCGTGCCGTCCAGCTGCACCCAGCCCGTAATGTCGCTGTTCACACTTTGCAGCTTCAAAACAGCCTCGCGACGGCGCTCCAGCTCTGCCATGCGTTCGCTGTCCGCCGTGTCGTCTTCGGAAGAAACCGGGGCCACGCTTTCCGTGTCGCCCGCTTCGGAGTAGATTTTCTGAATCTCACCTACGTTTTTATCCGTCACATACGGGTTCACAATGAGCTCAATTACAAGCACCGCCGCCGAAACGACAAAAATCACCGAAAACAGCGTGATGAGCACCGGGAACAGAATTCTCCGCTTTCTCGGCTGCATACTTTCTTCGTCTTCATAGACCGCCACGCGCCGCATAGGCTCCGGCTCGCGGTATTTGCGCCGCACGCGTTACGCCTCGTCCACCGGCAAACCGGCAAGGTAGCGGCGCACCATATCGAGTGCTTTGGAGGCCGCGCAGTGGCGGTGCCATTCGCGGGATTTCAGTCTGCCCATCGGCTGGCGCTTTGCCACCCACGTGTTCTTGCCGTCACTCAACGCAATGTACACAAGGCCCACCGGCTTTTCTTCTGTGCCGCCGTCCGGGCCCGCAATGCCCGTGATACCCACGCCGATGTCTGCACCGCTCTCACGCACAATGCCTTCCGCCATCGCGCGCGCCGTCTGTTCGCTCACTGCGCCGTATGTCACAAGCGTCTCGTGCGGTACGCCGAGCAAACGCTCCTTCACGCAGTTTGCATACGTCACACAGCCCGTCTCAAACACGGCGGAGGAACCCGGAATATCTGTAATGCGCTTTGCAAGCATACCGCCCGTGCAGGATTCCGCCGTCGCAAGCTTCTTGCCCGCCTTTTTAAGCTCACTGACCACAAGCTCCTCCAGCGTCTCCACGTCCACACCGTACACGAAGTTGCCGATGCGCTTCTTCAATTCTTCCACCACCGGCACGCACATCGCGTCCGCTTCTTCTTTCGTTGCGGCCTTCGCCGTCACGCGCACGAACATCTCGCCTTCCTTGGCATACGGCGCCACGGTCGGGTTGCTCTGCTCCATCAGGTCTTCGATCATCTGTGCCACCGGCGCTTCGCCTCTGCCGTACACATGCACGCTGTGCGAAGCAATGACCGCGCTCTGGAATTTCTCAAGGTACGGCACGGCATAGTTGTGCAGCATCGGGGTCAATTCCGAAGGCGGGCCGGGCAGCATGATGACGATCTTGCCCTTGTCCGTCCGGAACGCGCAGCCGGGCGCAGTGCCGTTGTCGTTTTTCAGCGCGGTGCAGCCCTCCGGCAGCATCGCCTGCTTCATCTGGTTTTCGGTCATGCCGCCGTTTGCAAAGTAATCGAGCAAATGCTGGTAGCTCTGCTCGTGCAAAACGAGCTTCTTGCCCGCAGCCGCCGCCACGGTCTCTTTCGTCAGGTCGTCGCCCGTCGGCCCAAGGCCGCCCGTCGTGATGAGAATATCGCTTCTGTCGAGCGCGTCGTAAACAGCCTTTTCCAGTCTGCCCACGTTGTCGCCAACTACGGCGGCGTAGAGCAGATCAATGCCGAGCGCCGAAAGCGCCTTTGCAACGATTGTTGTGTCCGTGTTCACGGTCTGGCCGAGCAAAAGCTCTGTACCTACCGATAATACTTCTGCCTGCATGGTAAAATTCCCCTTTCTTACAGATGACGGATCTCCGTCTTTTCAAGGCAATTTTTCAAAAGCTGTTCCACATCAAGTTTCTGTTCCGCAGCCTCCACCACGTTCAAAGTGGGGCGGGTGCGCGGGTGCTTCGGCGTAAACACCGTGCAGCAGTCCTCATACGGCTCAATGGAAATATCATACGTGTCAATGCGGTGCGCAAGCGTCACGATTTCCGACTTGTCGCTGCCGATAAGCGGACGGAAAACCGGCATATTCGCCGCGGCGTCCGTGCAGGCGATGGCCTGAATGGTCTGGCTTGCCACCTGCCCAAGGCTCTCACCCGTGATGAGTGCGCTGCATTCGCGCTCGCGTGCAATGCGCTCGGCGGCACGCATCATAAAGCGGCGCATAATCACCGTCGCAAGCTCCTCCGGGCAGTTGTCTCGAATTTGCTCCTGAATTTCGGTGAACGGTACGGTGATCATGTCCATTCTGCCCGCGTATTCGCCGACCTTCTTCAGCAGCGCCACCACCTTTTCATGTGCGCGCTCGCTCGTGTACGGCGGGCTCGCAAAGTGAATGGCCGTCAGCTCCACGCCGCGCTTTGCCATCATCCAGGCCGCCACCGGGCTGTCGAGGCCGCCGCTGATGAGAATAGCCGCCTTGCCGCCCGTACCCACCGGAATGCCGCCCGCGCCGGGCTTCGTCTCGCCGTGGATATACGCCGCTTTCTCGCGGATTTCCACGCGCACCGTGATCTCCGGGTTATGCACGTCTACGGAAATGTGCGGGTTCTCGCGCAGCAGCGCCGCGCCCACCTCGCGGGAGATTTCCATGGAGCCGAGCGGGAACTTCTTGTCCGCACGCTTCGATTCCACCTTGAACGTCTTAAAGCCCGCGAGTGTGTCATTGAGGTATTCCGGCGCCATTTTTGTAATGGCATCCATGTCCTTTTCACACACGCAAGCGCGCGCATAGCCAATGACGCCGAAAATCTTCGAGATGCGCTCTTCAGCTTCGTCAATGTCCGCGTCCTCGTCCTTCGGTTCAATGTAAATGGTGGACTGCATGGAGTACACCTCAAAGTTGCCCGCGCGCGCAATGCGGCGGCGAATGTTCTTTAACAGCCGGTCTTCAAACGTGCGGCGATTCAATCCCTTTAAGACGATCTCGCCGAGCTTGACCAGAATCACTTCCTGCATGACAAAATTCCTTTCCGTCTATAAACTCACGCTTACGCGTGCGAAAGCGTTTGGAGGCCCTCTTTCAAGGCGTCCGCAAACGCGTCCATTTCTTCTGCTGTGTTTTCCGCCGAAAGGCTTACGCGCAGCGATGTTTCAACGCGCTCCTTCGGCAGCTGCATCGCGCTCAGAACGTGGCTCGGTTTTGCCTTGCCGCACGCGGAACCGCTTGAAACAAAAATGTTTCGCTCCGCCAAAAAGTGCAGCATCGTCTCCGCACGCACGCGCCCTGCCGAAAGATTCACAATATACGGCAGCGCGTTTTCGGGCGAGTTCAAAACAACCTCCGGCATCGATTTCAGCCGTTCAATCAAATGCGCCTGCACCGCTTTTACGTGTGTGAGCGCCTCTTTTTCCGTCATCATGTGCTTCACCGCTTCGCCGAACGCACAAATTTGCGGCACGCCCTCGGTGCCGGGGCGCAGATTTTTCTCTTGCCCGCCGCCGAAGCTGTGCGGCAAAATGCGTACGCCGCTTTTCACGTACAGCGCACCCACGCCCTTCGGTGCATGCACCTTGTGGCCCGAAACACTGATGAGGTCAACACCGAGCCTTTTCGGCTGGAGCGGAATTTTGCAGAAGCCCTGCACCGCGTCCGCGTGAAACAGCGCCGGGGCCTTTTTTCTCTTGATCGTGCCTGCAATGTCTTTCAGCGGCAGCAAAACGCCTGTTTCGTTATTCACCGCCATCACGCTGACCAAAATCGTCTTCGCATCAATGGCCGCGTCAAATTTCTCTTTCGGAATATTTCCGTCCGCCTCCGGCTGCACATACACGACCTCAAAGCCCTCTTTTTCAAGCTGTGCCATCGTATTGAGCACCGCCGGATGCTCGATCGCCGTCGTCACAATCTTGTTGCCCGCGCGCTTTTTCGCGTGCGCCGCACCCAAAATCGCAATGTTGTCGCTCTCTGTGCCGCCGGACGTGAAATAAATCTCCCCTGGCTGCGCCGAAAGTCTCTCGGCAATGATCTCCCGCGCCGCAGTCATCTCCTTTTCCGCCGCAAAGCCCTTGCTGTGCAGCGAAGAGGGGTTGCCGTAGCATTCCGTCATCATGTAAAGCGCCTTTTCCGCCGCCTCTTTTGAAACGCGCGTCGTCGCGCTGTTGTCCAAATAAATTTCCTGTGTCGTATCCATCATTATCCCTTACAGTTTTCGGTAGCCGGTCGAAAAATCGACCACATTTCTAAGCGGCTCACCCGCCAGAAAACGCTTTAAATTCTCCGCCATAATACGCACAATGCGGTCGTGCGTCTCCTGCAAATGGTATCCGCCGGAGATATGCGGTGTGATGACCGCGTTTTCCATCTTCCACAGCGGGTAATCTGCGGGCAGCGGTTCCGGGTCGGTCACGTCCACGCCCGCGCCCGCAAGCTTTCCGTTTTCCAGCGCCGCGCACAGCGCATCTGTGTCGACGATCATCCCGCGGCCGACGTTTAATAAAATCGCGCCGTCCTTCATCTTCGCCATGCGCTCTGCGTCAAACATCCCCTTCGTTGCCGTCGTGCCCGGCAGCGTGATGGCCACGCAGTCCGCCTGTGGCAAATATTCGTCAAGCTTATCGGTGTGGATGAGCTCGTCCACAAAATCGGGCTTATCCGTGCCCGTGCGGCGCACGCCGATCACCCTTGCGCCCAGCGCTTTCGCACGCTTCGCAAATTCCCCACCGATGTCGCCGAGGCCGAGCACCAACACCGTCGAGTTCCACGCCGAGCGCACCTGCCCGAGGTCGCACCACTTGCCCGTGCGCTGCACATCGCGGTACAAATGCAGCTTTTTTAAAAGTTCAAGCCACACCGCGACCATGTATTCCGAAATCGCAAGGCCATACGCGCCCGTTGCATTCGTCAAAACGGTCTCCTCCGGCAGACAGCCGTGGATATACCCGTCCACGCCCGCGCTGTTCGTCTGCAACCATTTAAGCTTATCGCCGGTCGAGATGAGCTTCGGGCTCACGTTGCCGAGGATTATATCCGCGTTCTGCACGTCCTCGCGCTCTGCCTTGCCCTCTTTATAAATAAACGTCTCCCCCGGCGCGACTTCTTCGAGCCACACGCGCTGATAGGGCTTCGTCTCCATCGCAACTAAAATGTTCACAGTGTCTCGATCTCCTCTCTCCACACCGTATTGCACGCATCGCTCGGCATGCGGAAATCGCCGCGCGGCGAAAGCGTCACAGAGCCCACCTTCGGGCCGTCCGGCAGGCAGGAGCGCTTAAACTGCTGCTGGAAGAAGCGGCGGTAGAACGTTTTCAGCCACTTTTTAATGGTCTCGGCGTCATACTGCCCCGCAAATGAGCGCAGCGCCATCGCATAAATTTTACGCGGAGTAAATCCAAAGCGCAGCATATAATACAAATAGTAATCATGCAGTTCATACGGCCCCACAAGGTCTTCCGTCTTCTGTGAAATTTCGCCGTCCTTCGGCGGCAATAATTCCGGGCTGACCGGCGTGTCCAAAATATCAAGTAAAACACGGCGCAGCTCGTCGTTGCCGTGCATCGCCTCATAACGCACGAGGTGGCGCACCAGTGTCTTCGGGATAGACGCGTTCACCGCATACATCGACATGTGGTCGCCGTTGTACGTCGCCCAGCCGAGCGCAAGCTCAGAAAGGTCGCCCGTGCCGATGACAATGCCGCCGTGCTGATTCGCAATGTCCATCAAAAGCTGCGTGCGCTCGCGCGCCTGCGAATTTTCATACGTCACGTCCAGCACCTCGGGATCGTGCTGAATGTCCTTAAAGTGCTGCTCCACCGCCTTCGCAATCGGAATTTCGTCAAAATGCACCTTGAGCTCTTCCGCAAGGCACTGCGCGTTGCTCTTCGTGCGCGCCGTCGTGCCGAAGCATGGCATCGATACCGTGCGGATGCCCGTGCGCGGCAGGCCGAGCATATCAAACGCGTTCGCCGTCACAAGCAACGCCAACGTGGAATCGAGACCGCCCGAAAGCCCAATGACCGCCGTTTTGCAGCCGATGTGCTTCAGTCTCGTCGCGAGACCCGTCGCCTGCATTTTGAGGATCGTCTCGCAGCGTGCGGAAAGGTCGGCGTCGTCCTTCGGCACAAACGGGTACGGGTACGCCGTGCGCGTCGTCTCAAACTCGGGCAAGTCCATCGAAGCGTCGATGATGTCGCACACAGGCTCGTCCTGCCACGTATTCATGCGGCGGCGCTCCTGCACAAGGCGCTCCACGTCGATGTCGCCGTAGGTGATGCCGTTCGTAAACAAATCGCTCTCGTTCAGTAACGAGCCGTTTTCGCAAATCAAATTGTGTCCCGCAAAGATCATGTCCGTCGTGCTTTCGCCAAAGCCGCTGTCCGCGTACACATACGCTGCAAGCAGACGACCGGAGTGCATGCGCAGCATGTCGCGGCGGTACTGCGCCTTACCGATAATTTCATCGCTGCACGAAAGATTTAATAAAACGGTCGCGCCGCCCTTTGCAAGCGTCACGCTCGGCGGGTCTGCCACCCAAACATCCTCGCAGATCTCCACGCCCACGGTCACGTCCGGCGCAAGCTCAAACACCACGTCACGGCAGCCGTACCAGTCGCCCGCATAGCGCAGCATGCCGCTTTCCGGCGCGGGGGAAAAATGGCGCAGCTCGTAAAATTCGGAGTAATTCGGAATATGCTGCTTTGCCGGCAGGCCCAGCAAAACGCCGCGACTGAACACCGCCGCGCAGTTATACAGTGCCCCGCCGGACGGGATCGGCATACCCACCGCGCACAGAATATCGAGGTCTTCCGTCTCTTCGATGAGGTCAAACAGGCACGCCTTCGCGCTTTCCATCAGCTTTCTGTCCTTAAACAGGTCGCCGCAGGTGTAGCCCGTCATCGCAAGCTCCGGGAATGCGATGACCGAAGCGCCGTTTGCGGCCGCCTCGCGGATCATCTTCGCCATCTCGTTTTTGTTGTACGGGCAGTCCGCCACCTTCACGTGCGGTGTAGCCGCCGCTACGCGCACCATTCCGTCTATTTTTATGCTCACAAATAAGCTCCTCTCAAGTGTCACCGGAGGTGACACAATTATATTCACTTGCACAAATTCCCCCTGCCGAAAAAAGAGCAGGGGGAAACTGTTTTTATTCTCATTCGCCGGTTTCGGCCGCCGTCACAGGCTCCGGTGTGGGCTCCTCTGTGGGGGCCGCCGTCGGTTCTGCGGTCGGCGCAGGGGTCGGCTCCGGCGTAGGTGCCGCAGTCGGGGCAGCCGTCGGCGCAGGGGTCGCAGTGGGTGCTGCCGTCGGGGTTGCCGTAGGTGTCGGGCTCGGGGAAGACGTCTCCGTGCCCGGGCCGATGCGGTAAATGGTACCGCTTGGGCCGTAGTAGGAGGAAGGCAGCGTCTCGGTGCGGATGACCTCTCCGTCCTTCACAAAATCGCGCCAAGCGCTCGCCTCGTAGCCCCAGTTGCCGCTTGTGGAAAGCACCTTTTCGCCCTTTTTAAGGTTCTGGTCCACCACGTATTTCACAGTGTCCAGCGGCGGGATCTCGCTCGTCGTCTGGGAATACACATTGATCGTGTCCCACTCTTTCGGGTGCTTGCCGTAGAACTGCACATGCAGCGTCACACCGTCCATCCAACTCATAATGTACACCGGGGTGTCAAGATCATTGCGGAACTGGAAGTCGATCTCACCGTAACTCACCGTCGCGTCCAGACCGATCGGCACGTACGTAGACGGTGAAGAGTGGCAGTCGCGCAGCGTGATTGTCATACCCGCACGCAGCGCAGCACCGTAGATCGTTGAAGAAGCCTGACAAATGCCGCCGCCGTACATCTGCACCAGCGCGCCGCCGGAAAGGCCGCCCGCCGGCAAAAAGCCCGTGGAAGCGTTTGTGGAATCGCCCACGATGTTTTCATAAGAGAATGTGTCGCCCGGGTTCAAAACCGTGCCGTTCACGCGAGAAAGCGCCAGACCCATGTTGTGGTTGCCGTTTTCCGTATTCGTCGAGACCGTCTCAAACGAGGAGATCATGCCGAAATCTTTTCTCAGGTCGTCCACGGTCACTTTCGCCGCGGTCTCCTGCAAAGCAGCCTCTACTTCGCCGCTCGTCTTCTTAAGGAACTGCGCCTTCACGGCGGCAAGCGTTCCGTAAACGTCCAGCTTTTTGCCGTTCACGGCGTCCTCAAACATAAAGTCGCCCGCGTCAAAGTCATAAGAGCCTACGGTCGCATCCTTAGCCTGCACAACGAAATCGCCGAGCTTCTGTTTTAATTCATTTTCAAAATTCTTGAGCGTCAGGCAGTACGTCATTTCGTAGTCGCCCGCTTTTCTCGATTTCAAAAGCCGCGTCAGCGTAATATCCAGCGTATCCACAACGGTCAGCTCGCTGCCCTTGGCGGTCATTTCGGTATCGCCGCTTTTCACTGTGACGTTGATATTCGCATACGGCTTTAACGCCGCTGCTCTGCACACCTTTTCGGCTTCCGCGAGCTTCATGCCGGAAATGTCGATGCCGTCCATCGTAGTACCTTCCGCAAACACGGTCAGGTCTTCCGGCTCCGGGGTAGGCGTCGGCGCCGCCGTCGCCGCAGAGTCGGAAGACGTCGGCAGCTTATCGCAGCCCGCAAAGCCCAGCATCAAGACAGCCGCCAAAACTGCGCCGACCGCCGCCGCGCGATATTTTTTCGTTTTATGTCTATACATGAGATCGCCTTTCTAGATCGCCTTTCTGAAAATCCCGGCAGCTTCTCACAGCCGCTTTTCTGTATCGTACCGACTTACGTTTTGCAGATATTCTCTCCTTTTCGCCGACAAAATACCGGCTGAGAATATTATACCTGCCGCATCTTTTCTTGTAAAGACATACGTTTAAATATGTCTTAAAAGTTTTTGAACGCATATAGGTTCTCCGCTTACTTTAAGTATACCGCAAAGCCGCAAAAAAGTCTCCAGAAAAATGCAAATTTTCCGCAAATTTCACTCTTTTTTCGGATTTGATTTCTTAATTTCCGCGCAATATATGGAAATTCACAAAAAAATGTGATAAACTGGAGCAAAGGACAGGGAGTATCTGAAAATAAGTTTTGATTTTTCAGACACACCCGATGAAAAGGCTATTGAAAAGGAGCGGTATCATGCGCATTTTGATTCTCACCTGTGCCACCGGCGGCGGCCACCTGCGCGCGGCTGCGGCACTTGAAAAATACATACGCGAAACCACCACCCACGAAGTCATTCAAATGGACTTCTTAAAAAGCATCGGCAAGCTGCTCGACAAAACCATTTGCGACAGCTACCTCTTTATGGCAAAGAAGACCCCGTCTCTCTTCGGCCGCCTCTACAAAACGACAAATAAAGATAATCCCCTTGCGGATTTCGTCCCCCGCACAACGGAGCTTCTGGCGCTCCAGCTCTATCCGCGTTTAGCGGAGGTCGCGCCGGACGTCATCATCAGCGTGCACCCGTTCGCAACAGAGATGATCTCCGGTTTAAAGGAGCGCCGCCGCATCACCTGCCCGCTCATCTGCCTCATGACAGACTACGGCGTGCACAAGGCGTGGATTGCCCCGAATGTCGATGCCTACGTCGTTGCCTGCGACGACATGGTGAACGACCTGCGCCGTCTCGGCATTCCGAAAAAGCATATCTACCCCTACGGCATCCCGGTACACGACGTCTTCTTCGACAAGGAAGACCAGGCGAAACTCCTCACCGAAATGGACCTCGAGCCGGAAGTACCCACCGTGCTCTTCATGGCCGGCAGCATGGGCGTCTCCAACATTGCAGACCTCTACCGCGGCCTGTGCTCCTCCCCACTCGATTTACAGATCATCATCATCACGGGCAATAACAAAAAGCTCTATAAGCTCTTTGAAAGCGAAATTCCGAACTCGTCGAAAAAGACAAAGCTTGTCCAGTTCACAACGGAAGTAGAGCGCTTTATGCACGCGTCCGACCTTATCATCACAAAGCCGGGCGGCCTCACCGTCTCGGAAGCGCTCGCATGCAACCTGCCGCTCGCCGTGTTCGATGCCATTCCCGGTCAGGAGGAAGATAACGCCAACTTCCTGCAAACGCACGATATGGGCGTGCGCATCACAAAGGAGAATTTCTCCGCTGTCGTGTCCTCGCTCATCGAGCATAAAGAGCGTCTGCGCCGCATGCGCGAAAGCTGCCGCACATTCGACAAATCCCGCGCGAACGAGAACATCGTCGCGCTCGCCGTAAGGCTCGCAAAGGAATTTGCCTCGTATAACCCGAACATCTCATTCTCCACGGATAAAGGCGTGTTCAACTTCCGCACCGCCGCCATCATCGTGCAGAACGGCAAGCTGCTCGTCACAAAAGACGACAGCGCAGAGCACTACTACCTCCCCGGCGGCCGCGTCACCATGCGTGAAAAGGCCGAGGACGCCCTCACGCGCGAGTTAAAAGAAGAGCTGGGTGTCACCGTCGCGCCGGAGCGCGCCGTGTGGATTGCCCAAAGCTTCTTCACCCCGACAGGTAAAAAGCAGCGTTACCACGAGCTTTGCACCTACTTCACCGTAGACGCTTCCGGCACTGATCTCATCACCCGCGGTGACCGTTTCGACAGCCCGAATGAACCGAGCGTCCACTTCGCGTGGTTCCCGTTTGAAGAGCTGCCGTATATCGATTTAAGACCGGCATTTTTGAAAACCGAAGTTCAAAACCTGCCGGAGCATACGCAGTTTATTACGATTGGGGATTGATGCACGTTCACCGCAGCCCGTCCTTTCACCCAACAAACGCCCCTCGTTTTTATCTTCTTTGACGATTGATTTTTCTCCGCACTTTTCCTATATTCAAGATAAAAAACATCGTCCTGAACAGGAGGTCATACCATGAAAAAACGCTCGCTTTCTCATTTTGCGTACTATGCCGCAAACCGCGCATTCCCCGTTTTTCTGTTGCTCCTGCTTCTGCTCGGATTCACCGCCTGCTCGGCGGAAAAAGGCGCCAAAGCGCTCGATTATCCTGCCATGTTCGGCGAAACGAAAAACGAAGTGCTTGCGGCGCTCGATGCGGAAAACCTCACCTACAAGGAAGACGACCTTTATGCCAACGCCTACGTTTTAGACCGGACCGAAACGCTCGAAAACCGTGATTTTTCGGTCTACCTGCTTTTCGATCTCAACACCGATACGCTTTACGGCTACCGCAGAGTCCTAGTCGTCGAAAACCCGACCGATGCGGACTGCAAGCTGCCCGAAAAGCTCCTCAACACCCTCACCGCGCAGTACGGCGAGCCGACCACCTACCCCGGCCTTGAAAACCGCATCTCCACGCACCTCGACCGCCTGAGCACCGATGCCGTCGGCTCCGGCGAGGTCTACAACGAATACTGGTCGGTGTCCGAAAATTGCGACGCGTCACTCGGCGTCAGCTTTCTCCCCGACGGCCGCCTTTTTGTGGACATCGTCTGCCAAACCCCGCGAACGTAATTTTAGTAAAACTTCAAAAGGACAGCTTCCCCCGGAAGCCGTCCTTTTTCATTCTCATTTTATCTCAAACCTTATCCCGCATCTCCGTCATACGGTTCCAGTAGCGCTTTGGCATGTGGGTGCGGCGGCACAGGTCGTTCCGTCTGCCCTCAATGCCCACGGTGTCGTAGAACGTGCGCCACATGGCGCGGAATTTCTCCTCCTCCGGCGATTCCGGCGGCAGCTCGATGTGCTCTGCCTGCAAAAATTCCGGCGCGCCGTCTTTATATAATAAAGCAAGCTTATGCGTGCGGTCGAAGATCATGAAATCTTCACCGGAAAAACGGTTGATAAAATGCGGCGCGATAACGGGTAAAACGCTGTTTTTCGGCTCAATCTGCGCGATAAGAACGTCGCCGTACTCCGCAAAGCGCAGAAAACCGAGATACAAGTGCGCTTCCCGCTCAAGGAACTGCACCGCTTTCGTGATCTTATCGACGGCAGGCTCGGTCAGTCGCCCGCACACGCCGCGCCCGACCTTGTACCCCAACCGCATGAATTCCAGCATACGCAGTTCCTTTTCGGGCATACAGGTAAAAAACGCACGCTCCAAAAGATCCTGCGCCTCCATGCCCATTTTCTTCGGAATCGACACGCGCACACGCTCGGCACGGCGCAGGTCGGTCTCGATATACTTCGCGCCGAATAAACACGTCTGGTCGGCTTCATCAACGGGCAAAATCGCGGCAGGCGTTTCTTTTTCCGCAAAGCTCTCGAACACACAGGAAAGAAAGCCGTTATATGTGCCGTCGTAGTCATACATTACAGTTGTCCGGTCAGACATTTTACCGCGTCCTCCTTTGTGGGGTTGAATAATGAAAGCTGCTCGGGAATTTCGGGCTGTATGCCGCCTTGCGGCAGCCCGCGGTCGCGCAGAATGCCCGCCAAAACCGCCGGTTCGTCTGTGCGCAAACGGCACTGCATTTTGCCGTTGCAGGTGATAAAATACGAAGCACGCTTTAAGACGACACCGAGCTTTTTCAGCCCCTCGTGGTCGAGCTTTGCTTGCCGTCTGGCGCGGATGATGCGCTTTGCACTCACCACGCCGATGCCCGGCACGCGCAATAATTTCTCATACGGCGCGCGGTTCACCTCCACGGGGAATTCCTCCGGGTGGCGCACCGCCCAACTGCACTTCGGGTCTAACATAGGGTCGAGGTCGGGCGTTTTTTCGCTCAATAATTCGTCCGCCGTGAAGCCGTAAAACCGCAAAAGCCAATCGGCCTGATAGAGCCTGTGCTCGCGCAGAAGCGGCGGCGCGGTGTCGAGCGCGGGCAAATTTCTGTCCTGCACGACCGGTATATACGCAGAGTAAAACACGCGCTTCAAAGAATACTTGTGGTAAAGTCCTTCGCTCAGCTGCAAAATACATCGGTCGTTTTCCGGCGTTGCGCCGATGATCATTTGCGTTGACTGCCCACCCGGTACGAAGCGCGGCGCACTTTTGTACCGTATGAGATCGTGCGCGTTTTCCTTGATGCCGTCGCGAATGCGCGACATAGGCAGCAGGATGTTTTCCTTCGATTTCTGCGGCGCAAGGCGCTTTAGACTGTCGTTTGACGGCAGCTCGATATTGACGCTCATGCGGTCGGCAAGCAGGCCGAGCTGCTGCAAAAGTGTCTCGTCCGCGCCGGGAATGGCTTTGACGTGAATATAACCGTTGAAGTGATACTCGTTACGCAGAATATGCAATGTTTCGAGCATTCTTTCGCAGGTGATGTCCGGCGAGCCGAATACGGCGGAGCTTAAAAACAGCCCTTCAATATAATTGCGACGGTAAAAGCTGATGGTCAGATCCGCCAGCTCCTGCGGGCGAAACGTCGCGCGGGGCGTGTCGTTTGAGCGGCGGTTGAGGCAATACGTGCAGTCATAAGCACATATGTTCGTCATTAGCACCTTTAAAAGGGAGATGCACCGGCCGTCACTTGCAAAGCTGTGGCAGATGCCGCACGCGGCGGCAGAACCGAGCTGCCCCTTTACGCCTGCGCGGTTTACGCCGCTTGAGGTACACGCCGCGTCATATTTTGCGGCATCCGATAAAATGCGCAGCTTTTCCATGGTGTCCATTTGTGTGTTCATGCTGTTCTCCCTATCTTAAAGCGCGACGCCCTTAAACGGGTTTTCGACGTGTGTGCGGCGGTTTTCCGCAGCGGACTGAAAGAGGTCTTTGTGCATCACCTTGATGCCGCGGTCAATGATGTCGCCGCCGTATTTGCAGCGCAGAAAATCGACCGTCGTTTCGAGCTTTTGGGCCTTTTGCCCGCGTGCGGCATCTTCAAACAGCGAGCACTGCGACATGCCGAGCGGCACAAGCGACGACACGCGCACGCCGATGCTGCGGATGGATTCGCCCGTGTGGTGGGCGCGGAAAAGGCCGTAGGCGGCGTCGAAAATGCTTTTGGAATCCGCCACGGCGGTCTCCAACATCTTCTGGCGCTGGTAGGTCTCGAGGTTATATTTGCGCACGGAAAGCTGCACGTTGTAGCCGCAAAGGCCCTTTTCGCGCAATCTTTGTGCGACGCTTTCGGAGAGCATGTAGAGCTCTGCGCGAATTTCGCCGTCGTCTTTTAGGTCGTGCACGGCGGTGGTGCTGTTGCCGATGCTTTTGACCTCCTCGTGCTCGTTCACACGGCGCACGGGCGACCTGTCTTCGCCGTTTGCGTACATACTTAATTGCTCGCCCGCCTTGCCGAACAGCCTTTTTAACAGCTTTCGGTCGGCCTTTGCGGCGTCGCCGATGGTGTAGATGCCGTATTTTCTGAGCGCTTCCTGCGTCGATTTGCCGACGAACAGCAGGTCTGCCGCCGGGAGCGGCCACACGAGCTCTTTAAAATTCTCGCGCGTGAACTCCGTTACGGCATCCGGCTTTTTATAGTCGCTGCCGAGCTTTGCGAAAATTTTGTTGAACGACACGCCGATTGACACCGTGAGCCCGAGCTCATCTTTGACGCGCGCGCGAATTTCCTCCGCAATCTCGCGGCCGCTGCCGAACAAGCGGCGGCTGCCGGTCACGTCGAGCCAGCACTCGTCTAAGCCGAAGCTTTCCACCATGTCGGTGTACTGCATGTAGATCTCCTTTGCAAGGCGCGAATACTTTGCGTAGCGCTCAAAATGCGGCGGGACGAACTTGATGCCGGGGCATTTGCGTTCCGCTTCCCACAGGGCTTCCGCCGTTTTGACGCCTTTGGCCTTCGCGAGCATATTTTTCGCGAGGACAATGCCGTGGCGACGCTCTTTATCGCCGCCGACCGCCATGGGAATATCTTTCAGCGACGGGTCATAAAGCGTCTCCACAGAGGCATAAAAGTTATTCATATCGATGTGCAGAATGACCCGATCCACGGCTTTTGCCTCCTTTCGGCGCGTTACGAACATGCGTTCTCTATGCTCTTATTATAGAACATGCGTTCTGATTTGTCAAGCGGTAAATACCGGAAAAAGCGCGTTTTGAAAAAGATGTCCGCTTGTGTCCTGTGATGTTCTGCTTCTGAAACCGCAGAGATTTATGCACAATTTGTTACCTTAGTGTTACCCTAAGAACAAAGTGTAAACTTAGTGTGAAAGAAGTCTCGGTTTTCTTGAAAAAAAGTTTTTCGCGCATTATACTTTTAACTGTAAAATTTTATTTTTAACCTTATCTCTATACCCTCATTTCTAAGGAAGTGTTTTTATTTGTTTCTTGAAAAATTGAGAAGATTTATGTACGGCCGGTACGGCACGGACGAACTGAACCTTGTTTTGATGATCCTCGGTATCATCGTGATGTTCCTTTCGCGCATTTTCTGGTTCTGGCCGCTCGCAATTATTTCTTACGCACTTTACATCTATGCGCTGTTCCGTATGTTCTCGCGCAACATCCCCGCGCGGCAAAAAGAATATTATTCTTTCTTAAAGGTATGGACACCGGTGCAAAAATGGTTTAGAATTAAGAAAACGGCTTTTCGCGAGCGCAAGCAATACAAGTACTTCCGCTGTCCGGGCTGTCGCCAGCAGCTGCGCGCACCGCGCGGACGCGGTAAAATTCTTGTCACCTGCCAGCGCTGCCATAAGCAGTTTAAACAAAAGACCTGATTAGGGCAAGGAGTTTGAAAACTATGAAAGTTGCAATTTTAGGCACCTGGCACGTCCACACCAAAGAGTACACCACGGGTGTACTGAACAACCCGAACGCGGAAGTCGCTGTAGTTTGGGACAACGACGCAGAGCGCGGCAAGAAGTTCGCCGATGAAATGAACCTGCCGTTCAACGCAAACCTTGACGCTGTACTCGGCGACGAGAGCATTGACAGCGTGGTCATCTGCACTGCGACCTGCGACCACCCGGAGATCATGATGAAGGTGACGGCGGCGAAGAAGAACATCTTCACCGAGAAGGTGCTCACCATCGACCCCAAGGACGCAGAGAAGGTCGCCGAGGCTGTGAAGGCTTCCGGCAAGGTATTTACGATCTCTTACCCGCACCGCACGTTCCCGACGCTGCGCGCGGTAAAAGCTTTGATGGACAGCGGCAAGTTGGGCCGTGTGACCTACGCACGCGTGCGCAACGTACACAACGGCAGCTCCGCAAACTGGCTTCCCCCGCATTTCTACGATAAAGCACAGTGCGGCGGCGGCGCAATGATAGACCTTGGCTCACACCCGATGTACACGCTTTACTGGCTGCTGGGAGAGCCGAAATCCATTACCTCCACGTTCACGCAGGTGACGAACCGCGGCGTTGAGGATAATGCGGTTTCCGTCATCGAGTTTGCAGACGGCAAGATCGGCGTTTCCGAGACCGGCTTTGTCTCCGAGTGCAACCCGTACACGCTGGAAGTGAGCGGCACGGACGGCGCTGTGATGGTACACGGCGACAGCGTACAGTGGGGTGGCAAGGCGACCGAAGGCAAGTGGGTAGACCTTGAGCTGCCGGAAAAGGAGCCGCTGCCGATCGACCAGTGGATCGATGCTGTTGTAAACGGCAAGCCGTCTCCGTTCACGATTGACGAGGCTGTGATGCTGACCCGTTTGATGGACGGTGCTTACAAGGCATTTGAGACTGGCGCAAAGGCGACGTTCTGATTTTAATTCTTATTTTAATTCTTAAATAAAAAACTCTGAGCACCCGCCGCGCGCATTTCCGTGTGCGGCGGGTCATTTTTAGGGCGAAGCCTGCGGTATCGCCTTAACGTGTATTGGAAACCGGAGGGTCATTGTGGAAAAAGAAAACCATTCTGCAGAAAAGAAACCGATGCGGGAATACACCCCGTGGGACTATGTAAAGCCCGGCATTGCCATTGCCGCCTTTGCGGTGGGGCTGATTTTCGTACTGTTCAAGTTCGATGCGGTCTCGAAGGTGGGCGGCGTGCTCTTTAACGCGGTGAGCTCGTTTATTCTGGGCCTTTTTATCGCGTACATTTTAAATGTGTTTTTGAATCTGTTTGAGAACACGGTGTTCGGAAGGCTCACACGCAGTGACAACAAGGTGTGGAAAAAGCTGAAGCGCCCGGTATGCGTGGCGCTTTCCTATGCGGTGATCGTGCTCATCCTCCTCGCCATCACGCTGTATGTCGTGCCGGAGATTTTCAAGTCTTTAGAACTCATCGGCGAGACGGCACGCGTGAATATTCCGGTGTATGCAGACCAGATTGCCAAATGGGCAGACGAGCTTTCCAAGCAGTTTGACCTCGATTTTTCCACGATGGTGGATTCGTTGAATAACTTCAACTGGTCTTCGATTTTATCGGGCGCAACGGAGTTTACGACGAACTTTTTCAGCTCGCTTGTAAACGTGACCGTGAATGTGGCGAGCGGCATTTTCACGTTTGTGCTCTCCGTTATCTTCTCCGCGTACTTCCTGACGAGCAAGGAGAGCCTGCTGCTTTCCTTAAAGCGTGTCTCCTATTCCCTGCTGCCGAAAAAGGTGGTGGCAACGCTGGCAGACATTGCGGTAACCTCGAACAACGTGTTTTCTTCCTTTGTGCGCGGCCAGCTGACGGAGTGTGTCATTTTAGGCTGCCTGTGCTTCATCTGCATGTCGCTTATCGGGTTTGACTACGCGCTGCTCATCTCGTGCATTGTGACGATCACTGCGTTAATACCGATTCTCGGCGCGTACATCGGCTGCGGCATCGGCGCGTTTTTGCTGCTGATCGTAAACCCCATGGATGCTGTATGGTTCGTCATCTTCTTCATCTGCCTTCAGCAGTTTGAGGGCAACCTCATTTACCCGAAGGTCGTGGGCTCGACCATTGGTCTGCCGGGCGTGTGGGTGATGACCGCCGTGACGATCTTCAGCAATTTGTTCGGCATTTTGGGCATTATTCTCGGCACACCGATTGCAGCGGTTCTATACACGGTGATGCGCCGCGTGACAACGAACCGCCTTGCGGCGCGCGGGCTTTCAAACGCTGATTTAGAACCGGGCAAATACCCATATCTGGAAAGCTCTCACTACGCGGCGGGGTATTCTAAGGGCCGCCCGCTGTGCGCCCCCGTTTTGGAACGCGCGGCAAAGAAAAAGGAACAGGGTAAAAAGCCGCTGTTCCCGAAGTTTAAAACGAGCAAGAAAAAGTGATTTTTCGGCGCCGTACGGGAACCCGTACGGCGCTTTTTATATGCCAAAAGGCATACGGCAAAGCGTTTTTCGCTTACCGTATGCCTTTTGTTTTGCGGAAATTAAAGCGCTGCGATGACTTCCACTTCGACGAGGACGTTCTTCGGCAGGGTCTTGACGGCAACGCAGGAGCGTGCCGGCTTTTCGGTGAAATACTTGCCGTAGACGGCGTTGAACGCGGCGAAATCGCCCATATCGGCGAGGAAGCAGGTGGTCTTCACGGCGTTTTCAAACGTGGTACCGGCTTCTTCGAGGACGGCGGCGAGGTTCTTCATGACCTGCTCTGCCTGCTCGGTGATGTCTGCACCGTGGATGTCGCCCGTTGCGGGGTCGATCGGAATCTGACCGGAGGTGAAGAGCATATTGCCGCAAACGATGGCCTGCGAATACGGGCCGATGGCTGCGGGGGCTTTCTTTGTATCGATTTTCTTCAGCATGATATAACTTCCTTTCGTCACACGGCATCACGCCGCGTTTATATTCATCATAGCGATTTTTGGCGTTTTCGTCAAGTTTTGCTTTTTACTCGGCGAGGGCGTAGAATGCTTCGCTGTATTTTTCGGAATCGTCCGCCATGATGAGCAGGACAAGGTCGCCGACGCTTTCCACGCGCACGTCGTTCGGGTTGACATCCACGCAGATCCACTTGGCGGGGTTCGCGCTGCGGCGGATCTCCGCTTTCAGCTCGTCGATGTCGGTACCGTCCTTGACACGCATGAGGCAAACGGAAAACGCGATGGCGTTGATGAGCGGCTCGCTCGCGACGGCTTCTTCAAAATCGAGGTTTTCGACGCCGAAGTAATACGCAGACTGGTCTTTCGGAATCTCGACCGTGCCGACGCTGTTTTTGAGAAAATCGCGCTGCTCGTCATCGACATCTACGGTGTCATACAGGCGGTCTATAATCTCCGGCAGCGTGCCCGAGATGGTTTTGCCGCTGTCTGTTGTGCTGTTTCCGCTGCCGCAGGCGGCGCAGGCGAAAAGCAGTGTGAGCGCGAGCAAGAGCGCCGTAAGCTTTTTGGGTTTTCTCATGGTAAATTTCCTTTCCGGTTTCAAAATCGAAGGGGTAGTTTAGTATTTTGTGGCGTAGTAGTCGATGGCTTCATCGATGGTGCCGTCAAACACGATCTTTCCGTTTTTCATCACGATACCGCGGGTGCAGAACGCTTTGGCAATCTCCGGCGAATGGGTGACGAACAGAAGCGTGATGTCGCCCTGCATGATCTCCTTCACCTTTTTGGTGCACTTATCGCGGAACGCGCGGTCGCCGACGGACAGCGCCTCATCGACGATGAGGATTTCCGGGTTGATGTTGACGCAGATGGAAAAACCGAGGCGCGCTTTCATACCGCTGGAATACGTGCGCACAGGCTGGTCAATGTATTCTTCGAGCTCTGCAAAATCAATGATGGCAGGCTCGAGCTTTGCGATGTCTTCATCGTTAAGGCCCAAAATGCGGCCCTTGAGGTAAATGTTTTCGCGGCCGGTAAATTCCTGGTCAAAGCCGCTTGTGAGCTCCAGAAGCGCGCTGACGATGCCGTTGACGTAAATTTCGCCGCTTGTGGGGAACGTGACGCCGGTGATCATTTTAAGCATGGTGGATTTGCCCGCGCCGTTGCGTCCTAAAATGGCGACGGCTTCGCCGCGCTCGACGGTGAGGTTCATATCGACGACGGCGTGCTTTGTTTTGTGCGGCACGCTTTTGAAAAACAGCCCCAAAAGGCGACGGCGGCTGCTTGTATACAGTCTGTACGTTTTGCAGACATTTTTAAAACGGATGGCAATGCTATTTTGTTCGCTCATGCTTTTGCCCTCCTTACAGTACATCCGCCATTTCGCTGCGGGTGCGGCGGTAGCTCCAGATGCCGAGTGCGTAAATGACGACGAGCCAGACGGCGAAATACAAAAGGCGCTTCGGCTGGTCAAAGAACCACGTGTGGTAAATGAAGCAGTTGCGGTAGCCGTTGCACAGGAACGTGACGGGATTCAGCATCAAAAGCTTATGTGCGAGGCCCTTGTGCATGGTATCGACCTGAAAAAGCACGCCGGAAAGCCAGAACACCGCTGTAACGAACGATTTGACGAGGTTTGAGAAATCGGTGCTGATGGCGGCGATGGGCGCGGCAAACATAGCCCAGCCGGTGAAGAACAGGAAATTGCACAGCATGTAAAACGGCAGCTGCACAAGGTAGATGGTCAATTCGTTGCCGGTGATAACGAAGATGAGGATGGTGATCATCATCAAGATGAGGTGCACAGAGAATTTGGAGATGCTGGTAAACGTCGGAATGGTGGAGACCGGGTATTTCATCTTGGTGACGAGATAGCGGTTTCGCAAAATACACTCGGTGCCAAGCGTGAGCATTTCGCTCATATAAAACCACGGCACGATGCCGCTGATGAGCCACAGCACGAACGGGTAGCCCTCGATATCGCCGCCGCGGCGCAGGCCGATGGCAAATGCGAACCAGTAAACGAAAATCGTGACAAGCGGCTTGATGATGGCCCAAGACCAACCGAGTGCGGATGCACGGTATGTGCGGCGCAGGTCGGAGCCCGCAAGCTTAAAGATCTGTTTTCGGTAATCGATGTGATCCCGAACGATGGTGACGATGGTTTCACCCACCGAAGGTCTGGTGGATTTGATTTCAAAAGATGAGGCCATACAGGCCGCACCTCCTTTCCCGCGCAGCGCGCGTACCTAAAAGGCATTCCGAAAATATGGTGAATAGGATAGGCTTACTGCCCGGCCTTCTTCCAGTCCGCAGGCAGTATCGCTTTTGCTATTATACACGTTTTGCAGGAAAAATCAACCGTTTTCGACACGCGGCGCGGCGATGCACACGGCATCCTTGACACAGCGGATGACGGTATCGATGCCGCCTGCGGCGTATTCGCCGTCGATTGACCAATCAAAGCCCGCTGCGGTATGCAGGTGGAACGTACTCGCGGAGGCGAAATCGATGTGCTTGTCCGAAAAATCGTTGTTTTTGAGCGCCAGAATGAGGCGGTGCAGGTCAGGGAGCGTTTCCGGCTTGCGAATGAGAAGCATCTCGAGCTTGCCGTCGTTCATATCGACGCTGTTTTCATCGTATTTCAGCATGCCGCCGATGGAAAGCGAGTTGCTGAACGCACCGAAAATGTACGCGCCCTCGAAAAATTTGCCGTCTGCCGTGACAGTGAGGGGCGTGGCGTCGAGCGCGTGGAGGTCCTTCATGCCCTCTAAGACATACGCGAAGTGGCCCAAAAGGCGCTTCATGGTGCGCGGCGTGGCGTAGGAGCACTTTGTAAATAAGCCGAACGACGCGACATAGGAAAAATAGCCGTCGCCGAATTTGCCGGCATCAATGAGGCGGTCTTCTGTTTCCGTAAAGCTCTTATAGGGATCTAAAAGATGCTTTTGAATGCCGAGCGTCTGGGCGAAATCGTTTGTGGTACCGGCGGGCAGATATGTGATGGGCGTGCGCAGCGCGCGGTGCAGCATGCCATTTAATACGGCGTTTAATGTGCCGTCGCCGCCGAGCACGACGACGCGGGCATAGTCGTTTTCTGCGAGCTTTGCGGTGTAGCCGCTTCCGTTTTCCGTTTCGGTCGTTTCAAAGCGGTCAACGGCGGCGCCGTTTTCTTTCAGCCATGCTTCAAGCTTATCGGCGGTATGCTCGCCGCCGATGCGGCCGGAAACGGGATTGACGATCATTAAAATGTGCGCGCCGCGTACCGGTTCGTATTCCAAATTTTTATCCATTCCTCTCACCCTTTACGCACAAATTTATTCATAAACATTATACGCAAATACGGAGGAAAAACGGTGAACAAAATTTGAATTTAGAACACACAAACATAGAAAAGACGCCGCCATACGGGAAAAAGTCGTACAGCGGCGCTTATGTGTCTATTCGGTTTAAAATCAGCCCTTGAGCTCTACGCGGCGGATTTTGCCGCTGATGGTCTTCGGCAACTCGTCGCGGAACTCAACGATACGCGGGTATTTGTACGGTGCGGTGTTCGTCTTGACGTAGGTCTGAATCTCTTTTTTCAGCGCTTCTGTGCCCTGCGTGCCCTTTGTGAGCACGATGGACGCCTTGACGACCTGCCCGCGAATGGGGTCCGGAGCGCTGGTGACGGCACATTCGAGCACATACGGCAGCTCCATGATGACGGATTCGATCTCGAACGGCCCGATGCGGTAACCGGACGACTTGATGACATCGTCTGTTCTGCCGACATAGAAGAAGTAGCCGTCTTCATCGCGCCATGCGGTGTCGCCGGTGTGATACACGCCGCCGCTCCACGCTTCGCGGGTCTTCTCTTCGTCGCGGTAATAGCCCATGAAGAGGCCGCAGGGCGTGTGCTTATCGGTACGGATGACAATCTCGCCCGTTTCGCCGACCGGCGCAGGCGTGCCGTCCGGCAGAATGAGGTCGACATCGTAAAGCGGGCTCGGGATGCCCATGGAGCCGCTTTTCGGCACGGAGCCGACTGGGTTGTAAATGGAAAGCGTGGTCTCCGTCTGGCCGAAGCCCTCATAAATGGAAAGGCCAGTGGCGCGCTTCCATTGCTCGTAGACTTCGGGGTTCAGGGCTTCGCCTGCCGTGGTGCTGTACTCGATGGAGGAAAGGTCGTATTTGGAGAGATCTTCCTTAATGAAGAAGCGGTACATAGTGGGCGGCGCGCAGAACGTGGTGATGTTGTACTGCTTGAACATAGGCAAGATGTCGTGTGCATCGAACTTATCAAAATCATAGGTAAAAATGGGCGCTTCACACATCCACTGGCCGTAGAGCTTGCCCCACAGCGCCTTGCCCCAGCCGGTATCCGAAATGGTGAAGTGCAGCCCCTCCGGGTTGACGTTGTGCCAGTATTTGGCAGTGATGTAGTGTCCGAGCGCGTATTTATAGTTGTGCTCCGCGATCTTCGGGTAGCCCGTGGTGCCGGAGGTGAAGAACATGAGCATGGGGTCACTGCCGCAGGCGGTGTCCTCTGTACGCTCAAACACGTCGCTCTGCTTTTCAACCTCGGCATCGAAATCGAGCCAGCCCTCGCGTGCGCCGTTTGCCATCATCAAAAATTCGACGGTGCTGCAGTTTTTGGCGGCGCGCAGGGCTTCATCTGCGACCTGACCGTCCGGCGTGCAGACGAGTGCGCGCACGCCTGCGGCCTTGAAGCGGTAATCGAGGTCGTGCTCCATTAAAAGGTTCGTCGCCGGGATGACGACGGCGCCGAGTTTATGCAGCGCCAAAATGGCGAACCAGAACTGGTAGTGGCGCTTTAAGATGAGCATGACTCTATCGCCGCGCTTAATGCCGAGGGACTTGAAGTAGTTTGCCGTCTTATTCGACATGCGCTTCATATCATTAAACGTGAAGCGCTTTTCCTCGTGGTGCTTGGAGACCCAGAGCATCGCAAGCTTATCCGGCTCTTTTTCCGCCATTTTATCGACGATGTCGAACGCGAAGTTAAACTTTTCCTCGTTCATGAAATCGATGGATTTTAAGATGCCGTTTTCGTCAAGCTCGGTGTGCACGAACGGGCTTGCGACCGTTTCGCGGTCGGCACGGTCCTGTTTGGCCTTGATGAGCGCCTCAAACGTGTCCTTTTCGGGCTTTTTCTCCTTCTGCGGGCGCATGACGACGGCGTAGAGGGTACATTCCTCGCCACCGACGGCGATCATACCGTGGGGCGTGCCGCTGTTGTAGTAAATGGAATCACCCTCGCCGAGTTCTTCGATGTGCGAGCCGATCTGCACGCGCATTTTGCCCTTGATGACGATGTCCATTTCCTGCCCCTGATGGGTGGAAAGCTTGATCGCAACCTTCTGCTCCGCCTCGTTATACGGCATGGTGACAAAAAAGGGCTCTGCCGTTTTGCCCTTAAAGAGCGGGGCAAGATTTAAATACTTAAAGCCCTGACGGCGCGTAATGGGCAGGCCCTCGCCGCGGCGGGTGACGGTATATGTGGAAAGACGCGGGCTTGTGCCCTTGATGAGGTCGGTGGGGTCGATACCGAAGCGCTCTGCACATTTAAAAATAAACGTGAAGCTGAAATCATGCTCGCCGCTTTCAAAGCCGCGGTATTCCTCCAGCGTGACGCCGGTGCGCTGCGCCATTTCTTCTTCGGAAAGGCCGATGATCTCGCGCATGGTGCGAATGCGCTCCGCCACCTCTGCGAGCTGTGCTTTCAGGTCTGTTTTTTCCGTTACGGGGGTTTGTGCTTCATTTGCCAATTTCTTCATTCCTTTCGTTTTGGTATGGCTATATCGATAGTTTTGGTGTTTTTCATGCAAAAAACTCCGTCTCAAATCGCTTTGAGACGGAGTTAATCCGCGGTACCACTCAAATTGCCTGAAAAGGCCACTCACGGGCTCCCATGAAGCCCTATGCACTGACGCAGCATGGCGCGGAAAGCCTTACTCGGGTTCACTTTGGGGCTTTCAGCTCGGAAGGGATTGTGACAGGGCTTTTCGTATCGGCTTACACCCGCCGCCGACTCTCTGAAACGGGAAAGCCCGCACTGTCTTCGTCATCGCTTTTATATTTTCTCTGTATTATATGAGGTATATCTGAAAAGACAAAACTTGTTTTTAGACATACTCTTATCTTATCTGGTTTTCATTTCAATGTCAATTGTTTTTTCAAAAATTTCAAAAAGCTTCACACTTTTGCGGTCTCACGCATTTCGCGCATAACTTACTCCCTCAAAACGTGAAATAAATAATAAAAGCCGGATAAATACAGGCATTGCAGCCCGTATTTTATCCGGCTTTCTGTTTCGTGTGAACGGGTCGCCCTCCGATAAACATTTAACGGTTTATCTTTGAACTACCTCATTTTAATAAAATGAAAATATCAATGACACTTTACGCGCGATGTGCGGCTTCTACGGCGTCAGCGGCGTTATCGAGAAGGCCGTCACCCATGAGCTCAATGGCACCGCGATCGCACAGAGAGGCGATCTGCGGGTCAAGCGGAAGCTTATCGAGCACCTTGAGGTCGTACTTTGCCGCGACCTCGTCGATGTGGCTTTCGCCGTAGACCTTGAACGGCTCGCCGCAGCACGGGCACTTGACATAGCTGTAATTTTCGATGAGACCGAGCACGGGCACGTTCATCATTTTCGCCATTTCGACCGCTTTGGAGACGATCATGGAGACGAGCTCCTGCGGGGAGGTAACGATGATGATGCCGTCGAGCGGGATGGACTGGAACACCGTGAGCGGTGCGTCGCCGGTTCCGGGGGGCAGGTCGACAAACATGTAATCGACTTCATTCCAGATGACGTCGCTCCAGAACTGCTTGATGACACCGGCGATAACCGGGCCGCGCCAGACGACCGGGGAGGTCTCATCCGGCAGAAGCTCGTTGATGCTCATAGTCTCGATGCCGGTCTTTGTGTTGACCGGAAACAGGCCGTCATCGCTGCCCATGGCCTTTTCGTGGATGCCGAAGCACTTCGGGATAGACGGACCGGTGATGTCGGCGTCGAGAATGGCAGTTTTAAAGCCGCGGCGCTGCATGGTAACAGCCAGCATAGAGGTGACAAGGCTTTTGCCTACGCCGCCTTTGCCGCTGACAACGCCGATGACCTTTTTGACATTGCTCATCTTATTCATGGGTGCAAGAAAGCTTTCCGGATTCTGGCGGGAAGGACATTCCTCGCCGCAGCTGGAGCAGTCGTGCGTACAATTTTCGCTCATTGCTGATACTTCCTCTCAAAAATAATGTCTTTTTTCGTTTGTGCGGTAAGCTATTCCGCCGCATCAAACAGGATATTTCGGTCTTTTTATTCTACCCTGTTCTTCCGCTTTTGTCAAGATTTTGACAAGCTATGGAACTGCACAGTTAAGCTATTCGTGCGTATCGTTCGTAACGGTGGGCGTTAAAAACAACAGAAGAAAAGCGACGCCAAAATGCAGCAGGAAATAAAGATGGTTTTTCGGAATGAAAATTTTTCCCGTACCTCGATTTTTGACTTCAAGATACGGGAAATTCTAATTTCAGGCTTCGTCAAATAATTTTTCAAAGCGAACGGCGGCAGTGTGCAGGTCTTTCATGCCCTCAAACACGTTTTCTGCGTTGAACTTTTCTTTGAGGTAATGATCGGCCTCCAGCGTGAACCAGCCTTTGTAACCGATCTCTTTGAGTGCGGCGGCGATGGGCGCGAAATCAATGGACATGGAGAACGGGATCTGGTGGGAATCGTGCCAACGGTCGTTATCGTGAATGTGAAGCGCCTGCAGGCGGTGGCCCAGCGCACGGATCATGTTCGCCGCGCCTGAACCGGAGCCGCGCATTTCCGCGTGGCCGATGTCGAGGCATGCGACGAGATACGGGTCATTTACGGCGTCGATGTGCTCGATGAAGCTCTCTGAGGTGGCGCATGCCGCAAAGCAGGACTCGTCTTTCGCATCATCCCAGTTCCACATGTTTTCCGTGGCGATCTTCACGCCGCAGTCCTTCGCAAACGGCAACAGTTCAAGGTACATTTCGGCATTTTCTGCGGCGGATTTGTCGTTATCCGGGTGAATGATGCAGATCTTGCCGCCGGCTTCTGCCGTGCATTCAATCGCGCGCTTGAAATACGAGCGAATCTCCGGGCAGGATGTCGGGAACGGCGCGTGCGACTGGTTGCAGGTGATGCCGTTATCGAGGCCGATCTGCTTCAGCTTGCGCGCAAACGCGAGATAATTTTCCCCGGCAAGCGGATGTGTTGTGGGGCGGACTGCGCCGAGTCGCCAATCGTAATCGCACATGGCAAACATGGAAAAATCCCAGGCGTCAAACCCGGCTTTTGCGACGTATTCCACGGCTTTTTCTTCGCCGACCAGAACGGACGCGGTTTCGATCTGTGTGGATGTTCTCATGAAAACTCCTCCCTTTTATCGCCATTATAGAGCCGAAAAAGGGGCTTGTCAAGCCAGTCTTTCGGCGTTTGGTTTGTGGAAAAAGCCGAAAGCACTGTACAAATCGACACAAAAACGACCGCCCGGTTTAGAACCGAGCAGCCGTTCATAGAGTTTGCTTAATAATTTTCCGCGTGGACCTCAAAATAGCTCTGCGGATGGTTGCAGACCGGACATACCTCCGGCGCTTTGACGCCGACGCAGATATGACCGCAGTTGCGGCACTCCCACACTTTTACCTCGCTCTTTTCAAAAACATGTGCAGTCTCTAAATTTTTGAGCAGCGCACGGTAGCGCTCTTCGTGGTGCTTTTCGATCTCGCCGACCATTCTGAATTTTGCGGCAAGCTCCGGGAAACCTTCCTCTTCGGCGGTTTTTGCAAAACCCTCATACATATCGGTCCACTCGTAGTTTTCGCCGTCCGCAGCGGCCCCGAGATTTGCTTTTGTATCGCCGATGCCCATGAGCTCCTTGAACCACATTTTTGCGTGTTCTTTTTCGTTATCGGCTGTCTTCAGGAAGAGTGCAGCTATCTGCTCGTAGCCCTCTTTTTTCGCGACAGATGCGAAATAGGTGTACTTATTTCTCGCCTGCGACTCGCCGGAGAAGGCCTCTTGCAGATTTTTCTCGGTTTTGGTGCCTGTATACTTGTTTGCCATAGAAATACCTCCCATGTCCATTAAAATCAACTTCGCCCTAAGGCGACCTTACATTCTTAAGTATTGCTCATTTTTCGAAAAAAACAAATGATTTTGAACCATATAAAAAATAAAAAGCACTCAGCAATACGCTAAGTGCTTTTATCTGGCTCCCCCTGTTGGACTCGAACCAACGACCCTGCGGTTAACAGCCGCATGCTCTACCGGCTGAGCTAAGGAGGAATATAAAAGAGCTCGGAAAATATCTTTCCCACTTCATCCACAATGATACATGTTGCGGAATGTGGAAACCGGTTTCGGTTCACATGTTGCCATGCGAACCGAACCGGGTTCTTTGTGTCGGCACTGTCCTATCTTCCCGGGCGGTCACCCGCCAAGTATTTTCGGCACCAGTGAGCTTAACTACCGTGTTCGGGATGGGAACGGGTGGACCCTCACCGTCATTAGCACCGACTTCTGCTCTGTGCTCTTCACACAGATCTCTATTAAAACAGCGTTTCCGCCGCTTTAAGCGTTTTTGGTGACCCGTAGCGGATTCGAACCGCTGTTGCCGGCGTGAGAGGCCGGAGTCTTAGGCCACTTGACCAACGGGCCACGCTTGGTACACCATCACGGGCTCGAACCGTGGACACCCTGATTAAGAGTCAGGTGCTCTACCAACTGAGCTAATGGTGCTCATCCTGTTTCTTTATCATTGTGTACCTTTTGACGCCGATATTTTCTCACATCAACGCCGCTTTGTCAAGGCTTTTTGCGCCCTGAAAACTGAACAAAGGAGAAGAGAGGCAACCGAAAAAACCATCGCGTGTTAAACACACATTTACCCTTGAACCATTCGCATGGTCAAGCCCTCGACCTATTAGTACTGCCAAGCTCAATGTCTCACAACACTTACACATGCAGCCTATCAACCTCATAGTCCTTGAGGGGTCTTACCAGCTTACGCTGTGGGATATCTTATCTTGGAGGTGGCTTCACGCTTAGATGCTTTCAGCGTTTATCCTTTCCGCACTTAGCTGCCCAGCTGTGCCACTGGCGTGACAACT
>OLRC01000069.1_pt1 | contig 70967 bp, 70 predicted proteins | sample 1672081 | NCBI WGS metagenome assembly OLRC01 (sample SAMEA3136643, study PRJEB25190) | human gut metagenome | biome: human gut; feature: human-associated habitat; material: faeces | place: Austria | collected 2013
CTTGAACGTTAATGCCGCTTTTGGTACTGCCGGTATTCCATTCCTCTTCTTTTCTTTCTTTTTCATGTGCCCCAGTCTCCCTCCTGCTCTTTTCTGTTCCATTTTATGAACAGGGACGGGCGTTTATACTATGGATTCCATTTTAAATATTCAGCCGGATCTGTGCCTCATCTTCCGCTTCTTCTTTGAATGTCTCCAGCTTCTCCGGTTCAATGCCCGGGAGATCATCTAAAGACTGCACACTGAATCTGCGCAGAAATTCTTCGGTTGTTCCAAAAAGCAGCGGACGTCCCGGTGCATCAAGGCGCCCAAGCTCGCAGACCAGATTGTACTCGATCAGCTTGTTTACCGCATGATCCGATTTGACTCCGCGAATCTTCTCAATCTCCAGTTTGGTGATCGGCTGACGGTAAGCAATGATTGAAAGCGTCTCCAGCATGACATCTGTCAGGACATACTTTTTCGGCTGCTTTGCGATCCGGATCAGATACTCATACATCTCCGGTTTGCTACAGAGCTGATATGCATGATCCAGTTCGATGATCCGGATGCCACGCTCCTCTTTCTGATACTTGTCCATCATATTATGGATAAGTTTCTCCGTCGTCGGCACATCCTGCTCGATCGCGGATGCGATCTTACTCACCTCGACCGAATCTCCCATAGTGAACAGGATTGCCTCTATGATACTCTCCAACTGTTTTGTTCTCATTTTCTTCTATACTCCTTGCCGCAGTCCCTCGTCCGATGTAATGATGATATCATCAAACGTATGTTCCTGATATACCTGTATCTCTCCTGTCTTCATCAGCTCCAGCACCGCCAGGAAGGTGACAATGATCTGTACCTTGGATGCCTGCTTTTTCAGGAGATCCCGGAAACTGAATCTGTGATGTACCTTTGCATACTCATAAACATATTCCAGTTTCTCCGGAAGCGTAACCTCTTCTTTCTCGATCTTGCCGAACTTACTTCGGATCGGATCCGTCTTATCTGCCTGTCTTTTCAGGATATCCTGAAAAATATCATTCAGCTTCGTCAGGGTCAGCCCGTCAAGAAGCGTATCCAGATCTACCGGTTCTTCGTATTCCTTTACTTCATCCGGAATGGTCGCTCCCTTATAGAACAGCTTTTCTCCGTCCACTTGGCGGTCACGCAGTTCATAAGACATGTATTTGTACATCTTGTACTGCAAAAGCTGCTCTACCAGTTCCTGACGCGGATCTTCTTCCTCGCCCTCTTCATTGACTTCCTTTGGAAGAAGCATCTTGCATTTGATATCCAGAAGTGTCGCCGCCATGACCAGAAATTCACTCATGACATTCAGGTCTGCTCTGTCCATCGCCTGGATATATTCCATATACTGGTTGGTGATCTCTACGATCGGAATATCGTAGATGTCTATTTTATTTTTATCGATCAAATGTAAGAGCAGATCCAGAGGTCCCTCAAAAACCTGCAGCTTTACCGGTATTCCTTTTCCCATAGATATCCTTTCCAGTCAAATTGTCGATAACCTTATTTATTATACAGGAAAGCCGGGATGATATCAAGTACGACTAACTCTGCCGGATTCCAGAAGCGGAAATTGATCGTGTGGGTTCCGAGCCCTTTGCTGACCACAATATATTTCCCGTCTTTTTCATAACAGTCCCCGCTGTAGCGTGGAAACAGACGGAACTGCGGACTGATCACACCGCCAAGCAGTGGAAGTCTGGCAATCCCGCCATGTAAATGTCCGGACAGCACCAGGTCTGCTCCCCACTTCCAGTAGGTTTCTGCGTAAAGCGGATGATGTGCCATTAAAATGCAGTATGCGTCCGTCTCTGCACTGCCAATCCGTTCTTCCATCTCGCCAGTCGTAAGCGGACACACCTTCCATCCTTTTTTATAGCATCCAAATGGAAGCTCCATCCCATATAAGCGCAGCTTCATCCCGTTTACCGGGATCTCTTCTGATCCATTCACCAGGACATGAATCCCTGCCTTTTTCAGTTCATTCTCATAATATCCATATTCTTTGCCGTAAATCTCCGGCTGCTCATGCATTCTCTGCTCATGATTGCCATTACAGCACCAGACCGGTGCGATCTGTGGAAGGTTTTTCATCAAATCCGCTGCCGCTGTCCAGTCTCTTCCGGCTTTCCCGACCAGCATATCGCCGCCTGCCAGGATCAGATCCGGCTTTGCTTCCCTGATCGCCAAAAGCAGCTCCTCATTCTCTTTTCCATAGACATGATTATGCAGATCACTTAAGAAAGCAATCCGTACTTTTCCGGCATCTCCCTTTATTTTACTGGTTCTGATCCGGTATCTTGTAATCTTGAAGCAGTGCAGCTCCCGCCATACTTCTGCAAGAACTGCTGCTGCAAAAATCACCAGTATCAATACGATAATCCCTGTTGCCTTCATCTCTTCCCTCTTTCGTTATACCATCATTTCTTCCAGAATTTTAAGGAATGCGCCCCCAAATGTCAACTCCCCGACACCTTCTGTCGCATAAACCGGAACGCTTCCGATGGTTTTCTCATTCAGCCGGTAAATGACTTCTCCAATCTGGTCGCCTTTCTTTATCGGGGCAGTCTGTTTCTGTATCTGTACCTCTTTTTCCACGGCAGACAGATCTGATCCACTGGTATCCACATACCGGAAGCCCTCCAGCGTCTCTCCCTTTGCCTTCTCCTGCATTCCATGTTTCACTTCGGCATACACAATTTTTTCCAGTGCCTTTTCATCCTGGTAAATACTGCATTTCCCAAAGCCATAGTTTAACATGGCAATGGCATCCTTTATCCGTGTCTTAGAATCCGGCTCTGCCATCACAACCGCAATCATATTGACCCCGTCTTTTCTTGCCGTTGCAGACAGGCAGAACTTCGCACCGCTTGTGGATCCGGTCTTCAGTCCGGTTGCGTATTCATACTGCCGGATCAGTTTGTTGGTATTACTCAGTCCGAATTCACTGCTGCCCTTTGCCGTAGTGTGGGTAATATTTTCCATCCAGATCGTTGAGTAGTCCTCGATCTGTGGATACTTCGTGATCAGTTCCCGTGACATCAGTGCAATATCTCTCGCTGTCGTCAGATGCCCTTCCGTGTCCAGTCCATTACAGTTGACAAAATGGGTATTCGTCATTCCAAGTCCTGCCGATCTCTGATTCATCTTTTCCACAAAAGCCGGTTCACTCCCGGCAATCTTTTCTGCCATCGCCACGCAGGCATCATTGGCACTTGCCACAGCAATGCACTTGATCATTGTATCCACAGTCTGCTTCTCACCAGCTTCCAGAAATACCTGAGATCCGCCCATCGATGCAGCATACTCAGAAGTTGTGACTTCGGTATCCGGCGTGATCGTTCCGTCTGCCAGTGCATCAAAGATCAGAAGCAGCGTCATAACCTTTGTCACACTCGCCGGGGGCTTTTTCTCATCCGCATTTTTTTCTAAGAGAACCTGACCTCCGGAAGCTTCCATAATAACTGCGGACTCAGCAGATAGTTCCAGACCGGTCAGATTGCCCGAATTGTCTCTGTTCGTCTGCTCCGGATCCTCCTGCCGGATCACATCCTGCATAGCTTTCGGTCTTTCTCCCGGCTCGAAAACATCTGCCGCCCGGACCGGGATCCCATATACGGTCTGCACGCACAGAACCATGCCAAGCAGACCTGCCAGAAATTTGCGCATCATAAGACTCCTTTTTTCCATCCATCGATATTATATAAATAAGCCTTCTGACAGGAAAATAGAACCTTTCTTTACACTTCCCGGTTCATTTTTTCGCCTTCCTCATTGAACCAGTCCATTGCCTGACAGATTCCTTCTTCTGCAAATGGGAATTCTCTCTTTGTGATCTTTTCCTGCGGAATCTTATCATAAATAAACGGTCCTTCCCAGATACTTCCGACAAGAATCGTTTCTGAATTTTCCTCATCGGTCTTTTTTTCTTCTTTCGCCAGGCGATAGTTCATTTTTCCCATACTTCCGTTAAATTTCGCTTTTTTATAAAAATTCAGCGGAAAAAGCTGCATTCTTTCTAACATATTTTTCACCTCAAAAACCGGCACAGAAACTGGGGGATTTCTGTGCCGGTACTCTATTTTTTATACAATTATATCAATAAGTCGGAGGAATGTCTATACTATGCAGTCTTCTGATCTGCCTCATATTTTGCAGCAGCTTCGTTGATTGCATCTCTCATGATCTCGATTGCCTGATCTACGTGTTCTTTTGCAAGGATCAGTGGCGGGATCATACGGTTTACGCTGTCGCCGATCGCTGTGATCAGAAGTCTTCTTCTGAAGCATGCCCATTTTACTTCAAGAGCGATCGGAATATCGTATTCGCATCCTACCAGAAGTCCTTTTCCTCTTGCTTCTTTTACATGTGGAAGCTCTGCAAGTTTTTCTTTCATGTATTCACCCATTACTTTTGCATTTCCACTTAAATCTTTGTCGAGGATTTCAGAAATAGAAGCAAGAGATGCGGCACATGCAAGTGGATGTCCACCGTATGTAGAGCCATGTGTTCCTGATGTAAATACTGCAGCTACTTCTTCGCTTGCGCAGCATGCACCGATCGGCATTCCGCCTCCCATAGCTTTTGCCATCGTTACACAGTCAGGTTTTACACCATATCCCATGAATGCCATTGGAGATCCTGTACGTCCCCATCCGGTCTGTACTTCATCGAGAAGGAGAAGCATACCTCTTTCATCACAGAGTTTACGAAGTCCTTCGATAAATTCCTGTGTTGCCGGATGTACACCACCTTCGCCCTGTACCGGCTCGATCATGATCGCGATCGTGTTATCTGTTACTTTTGACTTGAAATCTTCAAGGTTGTTATATTCTGCGTAGGAGAATCCCGGAAGCATCGGTTTGAATCCAAGCTGGCATGCGTTATCCGGCTGTCCTGTTGCGGAAAGTGCTCCGTATGTTCTTCCGTGGAAACCATTGATTGCTGTTACGATATGGTAATGTTCCGGGCCATATTTTTCAACGCCGTATTTTCTTGCCATCTTGATCATACATTCGTTGGCTTCTGTTCCTGAGTTCTGGAAGAAAATCTTATCCATTCCGATTGTGTCACAGATCTTCTTTGCGAGAAGTGCCTGTGGAATTGTGTATGGGTAATTGAATGTATGCATGATGTCATCAAGCTGGTCTTTTACTGCTGCGACAACCTTCGGATTTCTGTTACCTGGTGTATTTACGGCAACTCCACCATAAAAGTCGAGGTAAGCTACCCCTTTTTCATCGTAGAGATACATACCTTCTGCACGTTCTGCGATAAAATCATATCTTGCATAGGTTTCTACCATATATTTTTTTACAATGTCCTTTAATTCTTCTGCTGTGAGTCCTGTGTCTTTGAGTTTCATAAGAATCTCCTCGCTTTCCTTCTTTTGATCATATACTACTTCATGCTATTCGTTCCGGACTTCGAATAAAAATGTGTAAAAGAATGTGCCTTTTGTTTAGCAGGAAATCCCTTCGGAATTTACCGCCAAACAAAAAGACGCCATGTACTAACTGTACATGACGTCCTTGTCGTTTACGAGACACAGTATAGACCACAGTCTATGGTTTTGTCAACAACAATTATGTCAAAAAATTATCTTTCATTTTGTCTTTTGCTTGTTCAATCTGCTGTATTTGTTCCTCATCCATGCTTTCCTGAAGATTTTCTTTCTTCTGGCGATAAATTGTCGCGGAAAAATCCATAATGTATCCAATCAGGATCAGATTGCCAATTACACGCCCTGCACGAACCGGTATCATGGCAACAAACGCTGCAACTATGTTCTGCAGGAACATAAAAAGGAACAACGTATAGAATCCCCATGCGATCGAACTCTCCAGACAGATGATCCCCCTGTAGTTAAATGGCTTCTCATGGTAATCCCACCAGATCTCACCGAAAATGCGCTTCATCACAAGTGCCGTCAGAAATTCCAACGTCGTTGCAAGAAACGATCCCAGGAAAAACAGCAGTATACTATTGTCGCTATACGGACGTAATACAAAAAACACCGTAAGAGCACCAAACCCGTAGATCGGGCAAAACGGACCTTTTGCAAATCCCCTGTTCGTAATCTTATGATTACAAAATGACATATAGATGGATTCCACCAGCCATCCCATCATGCTGTAAGTCAGAAACCACATCACAACCTCATATCCATCTATTCCAAATATTATCCTATTCCACCACATAAAATTTTCCTGTAAAAATGGAGGGTTTATGAATCATAAACCCTCCATTATTGTTCTGCACATATTAGTTATATTTACGTTTTCTAGCAGCTTCAGATTTCTTTTTACGTCTAACGCTTGGTTTTTCGTAATGTTCTCTTTTGCGAATCTCCTGCTGAATTCCTGCTTTGGCACAGTTTCTTTTGAATCTGCGTAAAGCACTATCTAACGTTTCGTTTTCTTTAACGATTACATTTGACATAGTCTCACACCTAACCTCCCCTCCAGCCTTGTATTGTGCATCATACGACTGTTCGGGTATATTTATTGCACTGGATATTATTATAACATATTTTTTCAAAACGTCAACTGCTTTTTATGATTTTTTATACTTTTTTCTCGCTTCTACCAAAAAGAGAATCTGCCACAGACAGATTCTCTTTACAATGACTTTATTTAATAGCTTTATTTAATCTGATCAGCCAGTGCTTCTTCTGCTTTTGCAAGTGCATCCGGGATTCCTGCTGGGTTCTTTCCACCTGCCTGAGCCATGTTCGGACGACCACCGCCGCCTCCGCCAACAAGACCTGCGATTGCTTTCACAAGATTTCCGGCATGTGCTCCCTGCTTCATTGCTCCGTCTGTTGCTGTAGCCATCAGGCTTACTTTTCCGTCATTTCCTGATGCAAGTACAACCACACCTTCGCCAAGCTTCTCTTTGAGCTGGTCTCCAAGGTCACGAAGTCCATTCATATCCACACCGTCAAGCTGTGCTGCAAGAAGCTTCACACCTTTTACTTCTTTCACCTGGTCAAGGATGTCTCCTGCTGCGCTCTGAGCCATCTTGCTCTTAAGACTCTCAACTTCTCCCTTCAGAGACTTGTTCTCTGCCTGAAGATGTGTGATCTTCTCTGCAAGATTCTCCGGAGTTGCTTTTACAAGCTGTGCTGCTTCTTTGAGAAGACGCTCCATCTCAGCATAGTAGTTCATAAGTCCTTCAGATGTCAGGGCTTCAATACGACGAACACCTGCTGCTACACCACTCTCAGAAATAATCTTCAGTGCTGTGATCTCTGATGTATTCTTAACATGTGTACCACCACAGAATTCAACGGAGAATCCGCTCATATCTACGACACGTACAACATCACCGTATTTCTCACCAAACAGAGCCTGTGCTCCTGTCTTTCTTGCTTCCTCGATTGGAAGGTTCTTTGTCACAACTGCGAGGGCATTTGTGATCTGCTCATTCACAATTTCTTCAACCTTCTTCAGTTCCTCAGGTGTTACTGCTGAGAAATGTGTAAAGTCGAAACGAAGTCTGTCTGCATTTACAAAAGATCCTGCCTGCTCTACATGGCTTCCAAGTACTGTACGAAGTGCTTTCTGAAGCAGATGTGTTGCACTGTGGTTTCTTTCTGTAAGTGCACGGTTCTTTGCGTCAACTTCAAGAGTTACCGCATCACCAATCTTGATCATTCCTTTTACAACATGTCCTACATGTCCAACCTTTGTTCCTGCAAGGTGAATACAATCTTCTACAACAAACTCTCCATCGGCTGTACGAATCACACCTTTATCAGCTTCCTGTCCACCCATTGTTGCATAGAATGGAGTCTGCTCAACGATGATTGTTCCCTTTTCTCCATCAGAAAGTGCATCAACAACTTCTGTCTCTGTTGTAAGAGCTGTAACCTTAGAATCAAATGTCAGATTATCATATCCGACAAATTCTGTCTCAAGTGCTGCATCCAGCTGATCGTATACAGAAACTTCTTTTCCTGTATAAGAATGAGTTCCGAATGTTCCTTCTGATTTCGCACGCTGTTCTTCCTGTGCTTTCTTGAATCCTTCCTCGTCATAAGTCAGCCCCTTTTCTTCCAGGATCTCACTTGTCAGATCGATTGGGAATCCATAAGTATCATAAAGCTTAAATGCATTCTCTCCGGAAAGAACTTTCTCTCCATTCTTCTCCATCTCAGCTTCCATATCTGCAAGGATTGCAAGTCCCTGATCGATTGTCTTATTGAAGTTCGCTTCTTCTTTCGCAATTACATTAAAGATAAACTCTTTCTTCTCTTCCAGCTCCGGATATCCATCCTTGGAACCTTCAATTACAGTTGTTGCAAGCTTTACAAGGAATGCTCCGTCAATTCCGAGCAGCTTTCCGTGACGGCATGCACGTCTTAACAGACGGCGGAGAACATATCCACGACCGCTGTTAGAAGGTAAGATACCATCAGAAACCATAAATGTTACGGAACGAATATGGTCTGTAACAACACGCAGAGAAACATCTGTCTCATGATCTATTCCGTACTGCTTGCCGGAGAGGTTACATACATGATCTCTCAGTGCTTTCATTGTATCAATATCAAACATGGAATCTACATCCTGTACGATACAGGCAAGACGCTCAAGTCCCATACCTGTATCAATGTTCTTCTGAATCAGGTCTGTATAGTTGCCGTGTCCGTCATTGTTGAACTGGCTGAATACGTTATTCCAGATCTCCATGTAACGGTCACACTCACATCCTACTGTACATCCCGGTTTTCCACATCCGTATTTTTCTCCACGGTCATAGTAAATCTCAGAACACGGACCACATGGACCTGAACCGTGCTCCCAGAAGTTATCTTCCTTGCCAAAACGGAAGATACGCTCTGCCGGAATTCCCATCTTCTTATTCCAGATTTCGAACGCTTCATCATCATCTTCATATACTGAAGGATATAATCTGTTCGGATCAAGTCCCACAACTTCTGTAAGGAACTCCCAGGACCACTCGATTGCTTCATTCTTGAAATAATCTCCAAAAGAGAAGTTTCCAAGCATCTCAAAGAATGTACCGTGACGTGCTGTCTTACCGACATTCTCGATATCTCCTGTACGAATACATTTCTGACATGTTGTCACTCTTCTTCTCGGCGGGATCTCCTGTCCTGTGAAATATGGTTTCAGCGGAGCCATTCCTGAATTAATCAGGAGAAGACTCTTATCATTATGTGGTACTAAAGAAAAGCTCTTCATTGCAAGATGTCCCTTGCTCTCAAAGAACTCCAAAAACATTTTTCTTAATTGGTTTACTCCGTATGGCTGCATACATCCATCCTCCTCTTTCGCTCATAAAAAGCCTATTTTGTAATATACCACAACAGCCTCCGTTTGTAAAGCGGAGGCCGGTTATTATCCTTATATTTACTTATTTCAGTTCAATTTCTTCCAGTTCTTTCGGTGGAAGTGCCCTACTTGAGTTTTTGACATAAGCTGCGACATCCTTCTTCGCAGTCGGGATTGGAATATTCGTTCCAGCTCCTGCAACACATCCGCCAGGACATCCCATACCCTCGATCAGACATCCGTTCATTCTTCCGGCTTTGGCAAGTGTCAGGATCTTCTTACATTCTGCCAGACCTTCCGCATGCTCAATATTAACCTGCGTTCCAGGGTAATACTCGTTAATACATTCTTCGATTGCCTTTGCAACTCCTCCTGCACAGGCGTATCCACGTCCGGCTCCTGTCGCATCATGGAAAGAAGACTCTGCCTCATAAGCTGTCAGATCAATTCCCTTCGCATCAAACATTGCCTGCAATTCTTCAAATGTAACAACGAAATCCACATCACTTCTCACAGTACGTCTGGAAGCTTCCAGCTTCTTTGCTGCACAAGGTCCGATAAATACAACCTTTGCATTCGGATGTTCCTGTTTGATTGTTCGTGCTGTTGCAACCATCGGAGTCAGTTCCTGTGAGATCTGATCGATCAGATCCGGGAAGAACTTCTTCGCAAGCATTGCCCAGGATGGACAACAGGATGTCAGAAGAAATGGAAGTTCTCCGGTTGTCACTTTATTCACATAATGATGTGCTTCCGCAATTGCTCCGATATCCGCTCCAAGAGCAACCTCATATGTCTCTGAAAATCCGAGTTCTTCAAGAGCTGCTTTGAAGTTTCTTACATTAATATTCGGTCCAAACTGACCAACAAATGCCGGTGCTACCTCAGCCACAATCTCTTCTCCTTCTGAAAGTGCACGAGCCAGCTGGAAGATCTGAGACTTGTCAGAGATCGCACCAAACGGGCAGCTTACCATACACATTCCGCAGGAAACACATTTGTCAGCATCAATATAAGCACGTCCTAATTTATCCGATGTAATTGCATTCACTCCACAAGCTTTCTTGCAAGGACGCTCCTTCTTGGCAATCGCATCGTATGGACAGACAGACTTGCACTTTCCACACTTGATACATTTATCCTGATCGATAAAGGATTTTCCATTCACCATGGAAATAGCGCCCCTCGGACAGACTTCCTGACAAGGATGTGCAAGGCAGCCCTTACATACATTGCTGACCTCGTATTTATTCTCCTCACAGCTCTCGCAGCCTGACGGAATCACCTGCATCAGCGGCGGCTCATAATATTTTTCAGAAATATTACTGGCCTCAACTCCCGCTGTCAAATGGACCGGCTTATTCTCCGGACGAAGGGAAAGTCCCATCGCAAGACGGAGTCTTTCTCTTACGACTGCTCTTGCACGATAAATGCTCTCACGGTATTTTACTTCTGAATCTTCTCCTACGATTTCATATGGAATTGCTTCCATATCTGCTACCAATGTCTCTGCATTTGCTTTAAATCCAAGCTTGGCAACTTCTGTAAATACCTGTCTTCGAATTGCACGAACCGGTGTCTGTAATCCTCTCATTTTTGATCTCCTCCTATTCTTCAGTTCCAAAAACTCTCTGTGCATAATGAACCGACTGCATGGCATCTTTGCCATAGAAATCAGCTCCTATCATATCTGCGTAGTCCTGATTCAGTACAGCGCCTCCTACCATCACAAGACAATGCGGAGCTTTCTCTCTAAGCTGTCTGATCGTCTCTTCCATACTTACGACAGTTGTTGTCATCAAAGCACTTAATCCTACCAGATGAATATCTTGTTCAAGTACTGTGTCAACAATTGTCTCCGGCGGAACATCCTTTCCAAGATCGATCACATCAAAGCTATAGTTTTCAAGCAGAACCTTCACGATATTTTTACCGATATCATGGATATCCCCTTTTACTGTAGCAAGAATGATCTTTCCTTTCTTCTCCTGAACTTCTCCGCTGCTATCCATTTTCTCTTTAAGCACCGCAAATGCTGTCTTGGCCGCTTCAGCACTCATCAGTAGCTGAGGCAAAAAGACTGTTCCCTTCTCAAATCCTTCACCTACCGTATTCAGTGCCGGGATCAGCTCTTCGTTAATGATCTCCAGACCATCTTTCTCCTGAATCATCTCAGATGTAATGCTGTTCGCCTCTTCACGAAGCCCTCTTTCAATTGCACTTTTCAGTGTCATCTTGTGAGCTGAACCTGTTGCGGAAACCGGAGCTGTTCCCGGCTGCTGTGCATATTTATTAATATAATTCTCACAGTTGCTGTCCAGATTCATTAACGCATGGTATGCATACCATGCCTTCATCATATCCTCCGAGTTCGGATTGATAATTCCAACGCTCAGACCATTCTGCATTGCCATCGTATAAAAGATGGAGTTTACAATCGGTCTGCTTGGGAGACCGAAAGAAATATTTGATACACCAAGCACAGTACACACACCAACTTCGTCACGAAGTCTGCGAAGTGTCTCAAGTGTCACCTTTGCTCCTTCCGGTTCTGAACTGATCGTCATTGCCAGGGCATCAATTACAATATCTTTCTTCTCGATACCGTATTTTGCTGCCTCTGCGATAATCTTCTTCGCAATCTGTACACGTCCCTCGGCTGTTGCCGGGATTCCGTCTTCATCAAGTGCCAGGCCGATCACAACACCGCCATACTTCCGGATCAGTGGAAACACTGCATCCATTGACTCCTGCTTTCCACTGACTGAATTGACCATCGCCTTACCATTGTAAATGCGAAGTGCATTCTCCATCGCAACCGTATCAACCGTATCAATCTGAAGCGGAAGATTCGTCACACTCTGAAGTTCCTGAACAACTTCCTTCATCAATGTCGGCTCGTCAATATCCGGAAGTCCTACGTTAACATCCAGAATATGTGCACCGTTATCCTGCTGTGCAATTCCTTCTTTTAAAATATAATCAAGATCATGTTCCTTAAGCGCCTGTTTAAAGCGTTTCTTTCCGGTTGGATTAATACGCTCACCAATAATCTTTGATCCGGTTCCAAGGAACACACTCTGTCCATAAGAAGATACTACAGTATAACTTTTCTTCTCAATCGGCTTCACCGGAATGTCTTTACACTGCTTCACCATCTCTGCAATATGTGCAGGAGTTGTTCCGCAGCATCCCCCGATCACAACTGCCCCAAGATCAACAACATGACGCATAACAGAAGCAAATTCTTCCGGAGAAACATCGTAATAAGTTTCTCCGTCTTTCTGCTTAGGAAGACCTGCATTCGGTTTGACGATCACAGGCACAGAGGAGTACTTCATGATCTGCTCCAGGATCGGCAGCATCTGCTCCGGTCCCATTCCACAGTTGATTCCAAGAGCATCAATCCTTAATCCTTCAAGCATTGCCACAACAGACGGAACATCTGCTCCGGTCAGAAGCTTTCCACGCTCGTCAAAAATCGTCGTAGCGAAAACCGGAAGAGATGTATTCTCTTTCGCCGCAAGTACTGCTGCCTTCAGTTCATAAGTGTCACTCATGGTCTCAATATGGATCAGATCCGCACCGGCTTTCTCTCCGAGGATCATAACTTCTTTGAATGTCTCATATGCTGTCTCGAAGTCCAGATCACCCATCGGTTTTAAAAGCTTTCCTGTCGGTCCGACATCCAGTGCTGTGTAGATTCTTCTTCCACCACTTGCCTCTTCAGCCGCATCCTCCACATGCCTGATCGCAAGACGGATAATTTCTTCCAATGGAAAATCATCGCAATGGAATTTCAATGCATTCGCTCCAAATGTGTTTGCAAGTACAATATCACTTCCTGCTGAAATATATTGTTTGTGAATGTTTTTGATCTCATCCGCATGTGTAACGTTCCACGTCTCCGGTAACTCTCCCGGCTGAAGTCCCTTTGCCTGAAGCAAGGTTCCCATTCCGCCGTCAAAATATAATAACTCTTTTCCCAGGCGTTCTCGTATCATCTTCTTGTATCAATCCTTCCTCTCTTATCTCTTGCTTATCGTCGGTATTCACAATCTTTTTTTGTACAGACCTCACATCCTGAGATTGGACATCTGTCCTTCTGTGTACTGATTCCAATTACTGCTGTTACCGACTTTGTTGGTGTCATCATAAAGCTGTCTGTCAAAGTCAACCCGATTGTCTTTGCACAATTCAACATTCGTACGACTGGTTCCTGATAACAGATATCAAAATCTCCATATCCGGGACTGAATCTCGGTCTTAAATACAAATGTTCTTCTTCAAGTTCTGCCGCAATCTTCTTCTGACACTCATCACAATATTCTTCTAACATCGCTGCTGCACAAGACTGCAAAATAACTGCTCTTGCCATATCTGTCAAAGAAATTCTGCGCATCAGCCGGTCAACTCCGGCGCCAAGTGTTGCTCCAAAAAGAACAACCTGACGGCATCCTTTCAGATTTCTACTCAGGCTCTTACTTCGAATCTCCATCTGTCCAATAACCAATCTTCCGTCATCTGTATGATTCAGATCAAAAATTTGGCAGATGGACTTAGGCCCTGCTTCCTGTTCCAGGTCTTTGAAAGACTGTTGGATCAGTTCCAAGGTTCGTTCATCTGCCTCATTTCTTCCAAATCCCAGATAACGAACTGCTTCACGTACTCTCTTCTCTGTCTCTATCATCTGGTCATTCACTTTCTTAACACTTGATAATCTCGGAAAGATTATTCATAATCGCAATTGCGATCTCTGGCTTATTCATAGAATAAATATGAATATTATTCACACCGTTCGCAAGAAGGTCAATAATCTGATCTGTCGCATAAGCAATTCCCGCCTGCTTCATCGCCTCCGGAGAACTTCCGAAGCGATCTAATATTGCAAGAAATCTTCTCGGAAATACTGTTCCGGAAAGTTCCTGGCTTCGCTTCATCTGAGCAGCACTGGTGATCGGCATGATTCCCGGAAGAACCGGAACTGTGATCCCTGCTTCTCTGATTCTGTAAAGGAAGTTGTAGTGGATATCATTATCAAAAAACATCTGCGTTGTAAGGAAATCAACTCCACTGTCTACTTTCTGTTTCAGATAACGGATATCATCTTCTTTGTGCTCCTGCTCCACATGTCCTTCCGGATAACATGCTGCACCAATACAGAAATCCCCATGCTTCTTGATCTCCTGTACCAGTTCATAGGCATAATGGAAACGATCTCCATCAGGGAACGTCATACCTTCCGGAATATCTCCTCGTAAAGCGAGAATATTCTCGATTCCATGAGCCTTCAGGTTTTCAATTACCTCTCCAACTTCTTCTTTTGTGGATGAAGCACATGTCAGATGTGCAAGACTCATCACTCCGAGATCATCCTTAATATGGGATGCGATCTTCGCTGTGTTCTTGCTTGTTCCGCCACCGGCTCCATAGGTTACGCTGATATAAGATGGGTTCAGTTTGGCAATCTCATCTGTTGCTGATAATACTTTGTCAAATCCTGCATCTGTCTTCGGCGGAAACACCTCAAAAGAAATGTGGATGCCTTTCTGGTTCAGTTTGTCAATAATTTTCATCGGGTCTGTTACTCCTTGCTCTTGTGTTACTCTTGTATTACTTCTTTGTTACTTCTTATAATTCTTATTCTCCGATCAGACTTCTGTACAGATCTTCATACTGTCTTGCAGAATTCATCCATGAGAAATCCTGAGTCATCGCGCGCTCGATCATCTTGTTCCAGTCACGTTTCTTATCATAATAGATTCTTTCTGCATAACGTACAGTGTTCAACATCTCATGTGCATTATAATTAGAGAAACTGAATCCTGTACCTGTCTTCTCAAACTCATTGTACGGTTCTACAGTATCTTTCAATCCTCCTGTCTCACGAACGATCGGAAGTGTTCCGTATCTCAGACTCATCAGCTGGCTGAGTCCGCATGGCTCGAATAAGGATGGCATAAGGAATGCATCACATCCGGCATAAAGTCTGTGAGAAAGATCATCGGAATAGAAAATATTCGCTGAAACCTTTCCTGCATACTTCCATGCAAAGTGACGGAACATATTCTCATATTTCGGATCTCCTGTTCCAAGTACTGCAATCTGCACTGCATCCTGACACATCTCATCCATCATATAATCGATCAGATCAAATCCTTTCTGGTCTGTCAGACGGGAAACGATTCCGATCAACATTACATGATTGTCTTTATCCAGTCCAAGTTCTTCCTGAAGAGCGGCCTTATTCACCGGTTTGTTTTTCCGGAAATTCTCAACATTAAATGTCTTTGCGATTCTATGATCTGTATCCGGATTCCAGTCATTGTAATCCAGACCGTTCACAATACCGCAAAGATCATTTGATCTTGCTGCCATCAGTCCGTCAAGACCTTCTCCATAGAACGGTGTCTTGATCTCTTCTGCATAGCTGTGGCTTACTGTTGTCACCTTATCTGCATAAACAATACCGCCTTTGAGCATATTAGCATCTTTGTATGCCTCAAGCTTATCCGGAACGAAATAATAATCCGGAAGTCCTGTGATTCCCTGTACAGTCTTTGTATCCCATACCCCCTGGAACTTCAGGTTATGTATTGTCATAACTGTCTTGATTCCTCTGTAATATTCTCCAAAGAAGCGGAAATTATCCAGATATACCGGAATCAGACCTGTCTGCCAGTCATGACAGTGAATCAGATCCGGACGGAACCCAATGACCGGAAGAATACTTAAAACTGCCTTACAGAAGAAAGAGAATTTTTCAATATTCCACTTCGGATCTCCATCATATGGAGCAAATCCTGAAAAATAAAATTCATTATCAATGAAATAAAATGTAACTCCATTTAATTCTGTCTTAAAGATTCCGACATAGCGATTCTCTCCTGCAAAATCCATGTAGAAGTTTGTGATATACTCCAGGCGCTCTACCCACTCCTGTTTCATACACATGTACTTAGGTAAAACTACACGGCAGTCATATTTCTCTTTATCAAAATCTTTTGGAAGTGAACCTACAACGTCAGCAAGACCCCCGGTCTTTATAAATGGTACACATTCTGATGAAGCGAACAAAATGTTTTTCATACTTAGATCCTCCACTTTCACTTGCCCTCTTTCGGCAATTACTTATAAAATATTATACCGCATTTTTATCATAATGCAAAGGATTTCTCATTGTATTTTACTTCTTATTTCCCATGCCTGTATTCCAATTGTATTGTATCTGCGATCAAAGCAATAAATTCAGAATTTGTCGGTTTCCCTTTTCCATTGCTTACTGTATACCCAAAAAGTTCATCCAGAGTGTCCAGCTTTCCTCTGCTCCATGCCACTTCAATCGCATGTCGGATCGCACGTTCTACTCTGCTTGATGTTGTCTGATACTTCTTTGCAACGGTTGGATACAGGATCTTTGTGATCGCATTGAGCACATCCATATCATCTACCGCCATCATAATCGCATCTCTCAGATAATGATACCCCTTAATATGAGCCGGTATTCCGATCTCATGCAGCATATTTGTCACTCGTGTCTCCAGACTTTCTCCTCTGTTATCAGATGCCGCCTCAGAGCTTCTTGTTTCCATACCGTGTGACATCCGCCCCGCACTTCGGATTCGTTCTAACAACATCTCATTTTGAAACGGTTTCATCATATAGTAATTTGCACCTTTATTAAAAGCATCTTCTGTAATCTTTTCTTGCCCAACTGCTGTGATTACGATAAAATACGGATGCTTGCTGACAGTTTTGTCATGATTGATCCGATCCATGACCGTCAATCCATCCATTTTCGGCATAATCAGGTCGAGAAGAACAACATCCGGCTGTTTATCTTTGATGATCTGACACATCTCTTCACCATTTTTCGCCTTTCCGACCAGATTCATGTCTTTTTCCATCCCGATCACACGATCCAAAAGATCCAAAATTTTCTGGTTATCATCAGCAATGGCTATTTTCAAATGTTCCATCTTCTTCTCTCCTTTTTCTGAGAACGTTTGTCTTGTTACACCACTCGTGTATTATATTCCAGCTTTTTTGTCGTATTCAAGAAAATCTTGCAGTAGTATTTCGACATCCTTTTCGACCCTTTTCACGATTCTTCCTCTTTCAACATATTTTCAATAAAAATACCGTATCCTTTTGTCGAATCCTGTACAAACACATGTGTCACAGCTCCGATCAGTTTTCCATTCTGAATAATGGGACTCCCGCTCATCCCCTGAATAATGCCCCCTGTCTTTTCCAGCAATTCCGTATCTGTCACCTGAATTACCATTCCTTTGTTCACCTGGTCGGATTCTTTGTCAATTTGTGTTATACAGATTGTGTATTCTTTCACCTCACCATCAATGTAGCAGCGAATCCTTGCCTCCCCCGTCTTTATTTCCTCTTTTTTTGCTACCTGTATCGGAACTTCCTCTCCTATCCAGCTTCTGTCTGAATTTAATTCTCCATAAATACCTGCATCCGTATTTTTCTCGATCACTCCAAGCCGATGAAACCGATTATAAACAATAATCCCTTCCATTGTTCCGGGATTCCCTTTGCTTCCCTTTTGCACTTTCTGAATACTGGTTCTATAAAGCGTTCCTCTTTTGATCATAAGAAGTGTACTTGTATCAATATCATGAATACCATGTCCCAGTGCTGCGAACGTGTTATTTTTTGTCAAAAATGTGATCGTCCCAAGTCCCTGTACATTATCTCTTACCCAGATTCCAAGTCGATAATTTCCTTTTGAAATCTGCACAGGAGTCAATTTCTTTTCTAATATCGTATTTTCGCGTCTGACTGTCAGAAGGACCTTCTCTCCATCCAGATGTTCCACCAGATCCATCAACTGTTTTTTCCCCTCAATCTTCTGGTGATTTACTTCTGTAATATAATCACCGGAACTCACTACACCCTGTGCAGGTGTATATTCCTTTCCATCCATCCCCGTCATTTTCTCCGTGTCTAAAACCAGTACACCATCCGTTTCCATATAAATTCCAACCGGCATTCCTCCAAGTAGAACCGTATCGTCTTCCTTTTCCGCAGCCAGACTTTCCACTTCCCGGCCACTGACTTCCGTATTTTCCATAAATCCTGTAATCTGTGCACAGCCACATAACATCAATAAGCAGAACATAAACAACAGACCTGTCCTGCTCATATTCCTTTTCCTGCGTTCTTTCATGATCCACACTCCTCTCTTGCAAATATTAAGAGCAGATGCTGTTTGCATCTGCTCTTAGTATGTGTGGATCTTCTTTTTTTCACACTGGTATTATTTTTCTCTTTTTGCCAGTTCCTTCATTTCTCTGGCACTGTCTATGATTCCATCTGTCACATTTGCTCCCCCAAGAAGTCTTGCAAGCTCTGCAACAGAGTCTTCCTGATCAAGTCTCTCGATCTGTGTTCTCACAGAATTATCTTCTGCCTCTTTATGAATACAAAAATGAACATCTGCTGCCGCTGCGATCTGTGAAAGATGTGTAATACAAATTACCTGACGGCTCTTTCCGATCAACTGCAGTCTCTCTCCGACACGACCTGCTGTGATTCCTGATATTCCACTATCAATCTCATCAAATATCAAAGTCGGTGTATCTTCTTCATCTGCAAGTACGGTCTTGATTGCAAGCATAATACGGGATAGTTCTCCTCCGGATGCGACATCCCCCAGTGGACGCACAGGTTCTCCCGGATTAACCGACAGATAAAACTCTGCATCATCTTTTCCTTGTGCAGAATAACTTTTTGCTTCTGTCAAACGAATTTCAAAACGTGCATCCAGGAAATTCAGTTCCGACATCTGATGAACAATTTCCTCGGCAAATTTAACTGCGTTTTGTTCACGCACTTCATGCAGTTCCATTGCAGCCTTTTCCATCTGCTTTTCTGCTTTTTTCTGTTTCTCCAAAAGTTCCTGCATAAAAGAATCGTAATCTTCCAGTTCCGATAGTCTCTGTCTTTTTTCCTCACAATATGCAAGGATATCACTGACAGTGTTTCCATATTTTGCCTTTAAATGATTCACTTCATTCAGGCGGGACTCAACTTCTGAAAACTCTTCTTCCGAGTATTCAAAACTCTTTGCATATTCTGCCAGATCCCGGTTGAAATCGTTCAGCAGACTATCGATCTCCACGATCTGATCATAAAGCTGGCTTCCCTTTTCATCAAAAGATGCTGCTTCCTGAAGGCTTCGGATTGCACGGCTTAAGTAATCACTTGCATTTCCACGTTCGTCCTCTGCAGTATACTGATACGCTTCTGCAACTCCTTCTGTGAGTTTTCTGCTATCTGTCATCTTGCGATACTGTTCTTCTAAAAGTTCATCTTCACCTTCTTTAAGAGCTGCTTCTTCAATCTCATTCACTTCAAATTCAGCAAGAGAAAGTTCTCTTCTTCGGCTCTCTTCATCCAGCGAAGATTGTTCCACCTTCTTACATACTGCCTTCCATTCCTGATAGCAAGAAGCCATTTTTTCTTTTAACGGATCCGTCTGTTCTTTCCCATAAAGATCAAGCAGTGTTAAATGATTCTTTCGATGAAGCAATGTCTGATTATCATGCTGTCCATGAATATCGATCAAAAGACTGGCTACATCTTTAAGGACGCTCATATTCACTGTCTCACCGTTAATCTTACTGACACTTCGACCTTCTAAAAGGCGGCGGCTCAATGTCAGATATCCGTCTTCCGGATAAATGTCCAAGGCCTCCAGCTTCTTTAAAATCTTTTCTTCTTTGATGTGAAAAGTAAGTTCTACCAATCCGCTTTTTGCCCCGTTTCGAAGCATCTGTGCATTGTATTTTCCACCCAGTGCAAGCGTAACAGAGCCAAGAAGGATTGACTTTCCTGCTCCGGTTTCACCGGTCAGAATATTCAATCCTTCCCCAAACTCTACTTCTGTTTCATCAATCAAAGCAAGATTTTTCACATACAGATTCTGTAACATATATCACCTATGCTTTCCTTGAAACCAATTTCCTTATATTCTCCATTACTACAGCTGTATCTTCAACTGTACGAATTGCGCACATGATTGTGTCATCTCCCGCAATACATCCGACCACTTCATTCCATTTCATTGCATCTACTGCAGCAGCAACCGCCATTGCCATTCCGGCAACTGTTTTAATCACAAGGATATTCTGTGCCATATCCATGGAAACAAATCCGTCACGAAGCACACGGATATATTTTTCGTTCATTCCGTCATCTTCCTGTCTATGGACAATATACTTCTGACGCCCACCGTTTACAGACAACTTTGTCAGCTTCAGATCTCTGATATCTCTGGAGACAGTCGCCTGTGTGACCTTGAAGCCGGCATTATTCAGATATTCTGCCAGTTCCTCCTGCGTCTCTATGTCATACTGACTGATCAATTCAATTATCTTTGCATGTCGGCTCACTTTCATAGTATCAATTTCCTTTCATCTTCTCGCGCATTGTTATCATAAAACTTTCTTCACTTAATTTTACAAGATGCGCTTTGGCATCTGATTTTCTGATCTTCACTCTGTCTCCGCTAACCAATTGTCTCTGTACAGCGCCGTCATAACATAAAGCTACTTTCTCCTGCCTTCCATAACGGCCCTCGCAAATCTCAACTTCAACATCATCCTCTGCTGAAAGCACCACACTGCTCGTGTTAAGTGCATGGGAACAGATTGGAGTGATAACTATCAGACTTGCTGTTGGCTCTACCACCGGCCCACCTGCGGAAAGATTATATCCTGTACTTCCCGTCGGTGTACAGATGATCACACCGTCTGCCTGATATGTATTCAACAATGTCCCATTCACATATACATTAAACTGAACAATACGAAGATTCCCTTCTCTTGTCAGAACGATATCATTTACCGCCAGATCTTTTTCACCGGATGACATTGTCCCCTCCAACATCATACGTTTCTCAACTTTAGGCTCTTCCTCGCAAAGTCTGTCAATCGCAGATTTATAATCTTTCAATTCTACATCTGCCAGATACCCCAACGTTCCGATATTGATTCCAAGAAGCGGAAGTTTATTTCCTTCAAGGTCACGTATTGCACGGATCAAAGTTCCATCCCCACCTAAAACCAGTCCGCAATCAACGTTCTCCGGAATCGTTCCCGGAACAATAAATCCTTCCTCGTCCTTTTGCGCAAGAATAACACGTTTGCCTTTTCTCTCAATATAATCTTTTATCTCAATCGTAACAGAATAATCTCTGTCTTTTAATTGATTTGTTATGATATAAAAAGATTCCATACCATCACCTTTTTACTTTGCCAGAGCAGCGAATGCTTCATCCACTACCTGATCCAGTTCCTTTGTCTCAATCTTTGCTTCCTCTTCCGGACATTTCTTCAAATGTACAAGGTATTCAATATTTCCTTCTGGTCCCTTGATTGGAGAGAATGTGATCTCAAGTACAGAAAATCCGATTGATACCGCAAATTCTGTCACTTTCTCGATTACTTCATGATGTGTACTCTTTTCTCGCACAACACCTTTCTTTCCAACCTTCTCACGTCCTGCTTCAAACTGTGGTTTGATCAATGCTACAATCTCTCCATCATCTGTCAGATACGCTCTGATTGCACCAAGCACTTTTGTGAGAGAGATAAACGAAACATCAATCGACGAAAAATCAACAGGTTCTCCAAGATCTTCCGGAGTCACATAACGGATATTCGTCTTCTCCATACATACCACTCTCGGATCCTGACGCAGCTTCCAATCCAGCTGTCCTCTTCCCACATCGATGGCAAATACTTTCTTTGCTCCATTCTGAAGCATACAGTCTGTGAATCCTCCAGTGGAAGATCCAACATCTGTACAGACCTTTCCATCTACTGTCACATGGAATTCTTTCATTGCTTTCTCAAGCTTAAGACCTCCACGGCTCACATAGGGGAGAACATGTCCGCGTACCTCAATATTTACCTCCTCTGGAAATGTTGTTCCGGCCTTATCTTCTCTCTGACCTTCTACAAATACATTTCCTGACATAATAATTGCTTTTGCTTTTTCTCTGGAATCCGCCAGATTTCTCTTTACGAGCAATACATCCAAACGTTCTTTCATGTTACTTTTCTTCCTTTATTCTCCGATCATCTGCAATGACCTTTTTTACAATACTCTCTCTGTCGAGACCAACTTCTTTTCTTAAGACATCTACATTTCCATGTTCAACATAATCATCTGAAATACCGATTGTGCAAACTTTCAATGGGATACCCTCGCGCATCACAAAATCTTCTACCTGCTCACCAAATCCACCTGTAAGCACATTTTCCTCAATTGTCACAAGGATCCTGTGATTTTCTGAAATCTTCCGGATCCTCTCTGTATCCAGAGGTTTCACAAATCTTGCATTGATCAGACTACACTGATACCCTGCTGCCTTAAGATCCTCACGCACCTGTTCTGCAAGGAAAGACATATGTCCGACAAACATTACCGCGATCTCACTCTCTTCATATAGAAGTTCGCTCTTTCCATATTCGATCGGAGCACGGAATTCCTTCAGTCCTTCATATGCTTCTCCTCTTGGATAACGAAGTGCAATCGGATACTGGAAATCTACTGCAAAGCGCACCATATCCGCCATCTCCCAACGGTTCTTTGGTGACAGGATTGAAAGATTCGGGATCAATGATAAAAATGATAAATCAAAGACTCCCTGATGTGTCTCTCCGTCACTTCCAACAAGACCTGCGCGGTCTACTGCGATCACAACCGGCAGATTCTGAAGACAGACATCATGAATCGTCTGGTCAAACGCTCTCTGTAAGAAAGATGAATACACCGCAAAAACAGGCTTCATTCCCCCAGCAGCAAGTCCTGCTGCAAATGTCATCGCATGCTCTTCTGCAATTCCTACATCAAAGAATCTTTCCGGAAATAGCTTTGCGAATCTGGAAAGTCCGGTTCCGTCTGCCATCGCTGCAGTAATAGCTACAACCTTCTTGTCCTTCTTTCCGATATCTGCAAGCACTTTGGAAAAAATATCTGTATAAGAATCCTTCCCCGACCCTCCGATCGTTTCTCCTGTTGTCACATCAAAAGGTCCCGTTCCATGGAATTTTGACGGATTCGTCTCTGCCGGAAGATAACCTTTTCCCTTCTTTGTCACAACATGTACAAGAACTGCATGATTTACCCGTTTTGCTTCATTCAATGTCTTTGTTAATGTCTTCAGATCATGTCCGTCTACAGGACCCAGATATGTGATTCCCATATCCTCAAAAAACATTCCCGGAACAAATAATTGTTTGATCCCGCTCTTCGTCTTCTTCACCTGATGGACGATCCGTTCTCCCCTGCCGGGAATCCTCTTGATCGTATCTTCGACACCTCTCTTCAGGTCTGAGTATACCTGTGTCGTCCGAAGCCCATTCAGGTAATTTGACATACCACCAACATTCTTGGAAATGGACATCGTATTATCATTGAGTACAATGATAAAATTACTTTTCAATCTGGAAGCGTTATTCAATGCTTCATATGCCATACCGCCGGTCATAGAACCATCTCCGATCACAGATACAACGTTATAATGCTCCTGTTGAAGCTCTCTTGCGGCCACATAACCAAGCCCTGCTGAGATTGAAGTTGAACTGTGTCCTGTATCAAACGCATCACATTTGCTTTCTTTTCTCTTAGGGAATCCACTCATTCCTCCGTATTTCCTAAGATCATCAAATCCTTCTTTTCTTCCTGTCAGAAGCTTGTGTGTATAAGACTGATGTCCCACATCCCAGATCAGTTTATCCTCTGGGAAATGAAGTACTTTATGTAATGCCATCGTAAGCTCAACAACTCCGAGATTGGATGCCAGATGTCCTCCGGTCACACTGATCTTTTCGATCAGAAACCGCCGGATCTCATCCGATAATTCTTTCAGCTCTTCCTCTGTCAGTTCTTTTATATCGTTGGCCTTTTGAATCTTTTCAAGTGCCATAAGTTCCTCCTCACCGACAATCTTATTTTTCTCTATATACAAGAGATTTCAAAAGCTGCTCAAGGAAATTATCCCCGGCAGGGAACTTTTTCAGTTCATCGATTGCTTCTTCTGTCATACGTTCCACATCTTTATGAGCCTGTTCGATTCCTTTAAGTGTTACATATGTTGTCTTTTCATTCTTCTCATCACTATGTACCGGCTTGCCCAGCTGCTCTGTCGTGCTTGTCACATCCAGAATATCGTCCTGGATCTGGAATGCCATTCCGATCTTTCCTGCGATTTTCTGCATACTCTTTACATCTTCTTTTGATGCTCCCGCAAGGATTGCTCCAATCATCATAGCAGACTCGATCAGTGCACCTGTCTTCAGTCTGAAAATAAAATCAAGAACTTCCTCATCAATCTGATGTCCGGATTCTTTCACATCTACAACCTGTCCACCGATCATACCATAGATTCCGGCCTTTCCTGCCAGAACTCTCATCGCTTGTCCGATTCTAAGGCTTTCCTCCGGAAATTGCTCAAATGCCTTGCATGCTGTCTCAAATGCATAGTTTAAAAGTGCATCACCCGCAAGGATTCCCATATCCTCTCCATAAACAATATGTGTCGTCTTTCTTCCTCTACGGTACTCATCATTATCCATTGCCGGGAGATCATCATGAACCAGTGAATAGGTATGGATCATCTCCATTGCTGCCATAAACGGATAAATCACTTCTGTCTCTCCACCAAACAGACGGTATGTTTCCATCATCAGCATTGGGCGAAGGCGCTTACCTCCTGCCATCAGACTGTATTCCATTGCTTCCATGATCACACTCTGATATCCGTTTGCTTCCGGAAGATATTCTCTGAGTATTGCTTCAATTTTTTCTACTTTTTCTTTCTGTTCTTCTTTAAAATTCATGACTCTCTCCATTCTCATCCAAGGCAAGAACTTTCTTTTCCACATCGTTAATTGTACGATTACAACACTTCACAAGTTCCATGCCTTCCTGATATAAATTAAAAGAATCTTCAAGAGAAAGCTCCTCTCCTTCCAGTCCGCCAATGACGCGATCCAGTCTCTCAAATAACTCCTCAAGACTTGCAGCCTGTTCTATCTTCTTCGTGTCTTTCATCATTTCCTCCCGGTTACTGTTCGTGGGAACTTTGTCCTCTTTCCCCTTCTGGTTTTACAGTGCCTGTAACAGCAGCTTTAATCTGTCCGTCCGTTACATATATCTGCAACAAATCTCCTTCTCTTACCTGATCTGTTTTCTTTATATTCTGTCCTTGTGCATTACAGACATAAGAATATCCCTGACTTAATTTCTCAAGTGGAGACAATCCCTTCATCCGTTCTGCATACAGTGCGAGTCTGTGCTTTTCTTTTGTCAGATGCCGCTCCATAAGCGAGCGCAGTGTATTCTCAGCGTCAACCGTTCTTTGTCTCTTCTCATTGAGTTTCTGTCTTGGATGGAGCGTCTGAAGTTTCAATCTGCTGTGTTCCAGATGCATACGCTCGTTTAGCAGCTTCTGATTTATTGCTCTTCGAAGTAAACTCTCACAATTAAGAATCTGTTCTTTCACTTCAGAATATTCATACACTGCAAGCTCTGCCGCTGCAGATGGTGTCGGTGCTCTTAAGTCTGCCACATAATCGGCAATCGTTGTATCTGTCTCATGTCCGACTGCAGAGATCACCGGAACGCGACAGTCAAAAATCGCACGCGCAACAGCTTCCTCATTGAATGCCCACAGATCTTCAATGCTTCCTCCGCCTCTTCCGACGATCATGACATCCACCTGCTTCTCTTCCAGCATATGGATTCCTTTCACGATGCTGCTCACGGCACCATCACCCTGTACCAGTGCAGGATAAAGCAGGATCTGGACAAATGGATTTCTTCTCTTTGCCACATTGATGATATCTCTGATCGCTGCTCCTGTCGGTGCGGTCACAACCCCGATCGTACGTGCATAGCGTGGAACCGGCTGTTTGTACTCTGCTGCAAACATTCCCATCTCTTCGAGTTCTTTCTTCAGTGCCTCGAATCTTTCATACAAAAGTCCCGCACCGTCCAGAATGATCTCTCTTGCGTACAGCTGATACTTTCCATCCCGCTCATAGACACTGACCGAACCCAGTACTACTACCTGCTGTCCTTCCTCCATATGAAAAGAAAGCCCAGACCTTGAGCCTGCGAACATCACGCAGGCTATCGTGCCGGACTCGTCTTTCAATGAAAAATATATATGCCCTGATGTGTGGTACTTTAAATTAGACACCTCACCCTTTACATAGATTCGGTTCAGCATGAAGTCCTGGGTGAACATATTCTTAATATAAGAATTAACCTGCTTCACCGTATAGACATTTTTCATTCTTTCGTCTCTTCCAGTGAACGCGCAATCTTGCCAAGTACTCCGTTGATAAATGACGGAGCCTCATCTGAACTGAACGTCTTTGCCAGTTCTACTGCCTCGTTAATCGCAACTCCTACCGGTACCTCGTCATCCCACTTCATCTCATATACCGCAAGTCTCAGAATGGACAGATCTACTTTGTTCATTCTTGTCGTCTTCCATCCCTTTGCATTGGCATTGATCAGTTCATCAATCTCTTCTGTCTTCTCAAGTACTGCCGCATATTTTCTCTTAATATATTCTTTATCCTTATCCGCTGCATCTTCCAGTGTAGAAAAATAGTATTCAATCTGCTCCGGCATCTCCTGCGGATCATTAAATTCTATCTGAAACAACATCTTGAAAATGTGCTCGCGAAGTTCTTTTCTAACCATGTTGGCTGATTCCTTTCCTGTTCGCTTTTATTCCTGACTCTCCATCTCGACTCCTGCAACCTTAATGTTCACATCAGCCACTTCAAGTCCTGTCATATTCTCAATTGCATTCTTAACTTTCTCCTGCACTCTTGCAGACACCTCAACGATGCTGTAATTGTACTTCAGGTTCAATGCCAAGGATACAGTCACAATACCTTCCAGTACATCAACCTTCACACCTTTGGAAAGATTCTTCATTCCGAGCTTTCCGATCAGTTCATTCGTGATGTTTCCGGCCATAGAAGCAACACCTTCCACTTCTGTGGCAGCAAGCGCTGCAATGATCGCTACAACTTCATCTGCAATCTTAATCTCACCTTTGCTTGCGTCGTTCTGTATTGTATAAATATTTCTTTCGTCCTTTGCCATAATCAAAACCTCCTGTTTTGTCTGATTCTTTCTACATTATATCAAAAATCTTTCTATTTGAAAAGATTTTTATGAACGTCCGAATTCTGACAAAATAAGTCCTTCATTTCTCTCTTCTGTCATACGGATACTCCACTCATGCGCAAAGAGAAGAAGCGGACGTCCCTTCAGATCCATGATCTTCTTCATATCAGATGTTCCGCTCAAGCGATCCATATCGATCTCTTCATTCTCAATCCAACGGATGTACTCATATGGCAGATTCTCCAGACGGATCTCTACATTATATTCATTCTGGAGACGATACTTCAATACATCAAACTGAAGTACACCTACAACACCTACGATAATCTCTTCCATACCCGTGTTGAATTCCTGGAAGATCTGGATCGCACCTTCCTGTGCAATCTGATTGATTCCCTTTACAAACTGCTTTCTCTTCATCGTGTCAACCTGACGGACACGTGCAAAGTGCTCCGGTGCAAAGGTCGGGATTCCTTCGTAAGCAAATTTCTCTTTTGATGTTGTCAATGTATCTCCGATTGAAAAGATACCCGGGTCAAATACCCCGATGATATCTCCGCCGTAAGCCTTATCGATCATCTTTCTTTCACTTGCCATCATCTGCTGCGGCTGGGAAAGACGCACATCCTTTCCTCCCTGCACATGATAAACACTCATACCGGCCTCGAATTCTCCGGAACAGATTCTCATAAATGCGATTCTGTCTCTGTGGGCTTTGTTCATATTCGCCTGGATCTTAAATACAAATGCTGAGAAGTCTTTTTCTGTCATCGGATCGATCTCGCCATGATCTGATTTTCTCGGAAGCGGAGAGGTTGTCATCTTCAGGAAATGCTTCAGGAAAGTCTCTACACCAAAGTTGGTAAGCGCGGATCCGAAAAATACCGGTGAAAGCTGTCCCTTATCAACCAGTTCCTGATCAAACTCAGCGGCTGCTCCGTCCAGAAGTTCAATCTCATCTGCAAGAATGTCTTTTGCATCTGCTCCGATCAGTTCTTCTGTCTCCGGTGCGTCGATCGGTATCATCTTCACTTCACCCATCGCAGTACCCTTTTTCGTATCTGAGAACAGCTCAACTTCACGTTTTGCTCTGTCGTAAACTCCCTTGAATTCCTTACCGGAACCGATTGGCCAGTTGATCGGACAAGTTGCGATTCCAAGCTCTTTCTCTATATCATCTAGCAATTCAAATGTATCTTTCGCCTCACGGTCGAGCTTATTGATAAATGTAAAGATCGGGATGTGACGCATCACACAGACTTTAAACAGCTTTCTTGTCTGTGCCTCAACCCCCTTGGATGCATCGATAACCATAACTGCGGAATCCGCTGCCATCAAAGTACGGTATGTATCCTCTGAGAAGTCCTGATGTCCCGGTGTATCCAGAATATTAATACAGTATCCACCATAATTGAACTGAAGTACAGAAGAAGTTACAGAAATACCTCTCTCCTTCTCAATCTCCATCCAGTCGGAAACCGCATGCTTCGCAGTTGCTTTTCCCTTAACAGATCCTGCCTGGTTGATGGCTCCTCCGTACAGAAGGAATTTCTCTGTCAATGTTGTCTTACCGGCATCCGGATGGGATATAATGGCAAATGTTCTTCTTTTCTTTATCTCATTCGTAATTTCTGACATTTCTAATCTCCTATCATTTTCACGCAATAGATAACTGTCCGCAGGCATCCCGTAGACAGTTACATAATAAACCAGTAAATAGTGTATCACAAGTCCTCTCTGACAGCAAATCTTTTATAAAAAGTTTTTCCAAAAATATACTTTCTATTCATGAATTGGTGTAATTACAATCTTCTCCGGCTTTACATCCGACTTTCTTGTCACAATATCCTCAATCTGGGCACGGTTTGCATCCGTAAGCTCCTCTGCATTTACAACAACATCTGCACTATCTTCCCCCAGACTTACCACTGCCTCTGAAAATCCTTTTGTTGCCATCAATGTCTCAATTTCCATCTCTGTCTCTGATTGTTTTGTAAGCTCCACCATCTGTGCAACTGCATCTGACTTTTCCTCTTCACTGAGCTCTGTATTGTCTATGATCGACTGCAGGGTTTCTTTATTCTGGGCACGCACCTGTTCTCTTGTAACTTTTGCCTGGGCTACCGTAGTCTGGGCTGAACCATTTGTTAGAACCGCCTCTCCAGGTGTTCCTTCTGTTTCAGAATCATTACTTTCAATTTCTTCGCTTCCTGCTTCTGTATCTTCCTGTGAAATATCCAAAAGTTCCTGATTTGTAAGATCTGCATTAGCTTCTTTTGTTCCTTTCGCATTCTCGCCAAACAGACGTCCCGTGTAGTTCAGATATCCTGCTGCCGCGATCATAACCGCAAGTGCCACAATGATCAACTGGTTTTTCTTCACTTTCCCTTTCATTAAGATAAACCTCCTTTTATGTAGGCGCACGTTTCATTATTTTTATCTTATGCGCTTCTACACCAAATAATGCCTGCACCGCTTCTGTCAGATTCTTCGCGACAACTGCATTCCCACCTCCATCTGCTATTACAAGAATTCCCTCCACTTCCGGTGCATTTTCTTTACTTACATATGGGATCTGCGTTCCGTCTGTCCCCTGACTGTACACGGTCGTTTTATCCAAAGATTTCTCTTCACTTTCTCTTGTCTCTCCCTGGTTGCCTGCTTCCTTCGTCGTCTGATGTGTACTTTGCTGATCTTTTTCAACCACCTTCTGTCCTGTAGACTTTAATGTGATCATCACCGTCACCTTTCCCGCCCCATCTACGACACCAAGTGTCTGCGCTGTCTTCTGTTCCAGATATTTTTCATAGTCTGCCATGGAATCTGTCTCATATGTCTCTCCTTTCCCGGATTCCCCGTTAATCTTTGTATCCTTATCCACCTCCCCTGTCTTCGGAACCGGAACCGCAACTACAAGAAGCAGCAGTCCACACAGGAATAAAATAGCTAATCTTGTTCTTTTCTGACCACGATCCGCCTGTTTTATCTTCCTTGTGTATCCCACGATCCTTTCTTTCCACTCCTGCCAATTATTGTCCAATTCCGATTTCCTCCCGTTTTATAGAATCCGACATCCGCTCTATTTCTTTCTCATATTGCTGATGTACTTCCTTCTGATAAAATTGCTCTGCTTTCAGTCCTTTCAACGCCGCAACAGGGGATAGTGCAAGCAGGATCAGGACAAGTCCACAGAAAAAACGAATATATTTTTCATAATCTTTTCCCGGAATCACCTGCAGAACTGCACTCATAACAAGAAGCATTGAAATGATTTTTTGTATCCATTGTGTAAGCATCCGGCAGATTCCTCCTCTCTCCTCTGAAACCTTAAGATGTTACAGCCACCACAAGTGCAATGCTTAAGACAAACAACAGCGTTGTGGATGCTATTACCTTCACCATAAGCTGATAACCGGAACTAACTCCAGATATGCATGTTGTAATTCTCCGGTCAGAAACCGGTTGGACTAATGCCGCCACAAGTTGGTACAAAAATGCCAATATCAGAAATTCCACCAGTGGAATAAGTGCCAGGACAACTATAAAAATCATTCCTGCTACACCGATTCCATTCTTAAGCAGTACTGCAACTCCTAATGCAACATCCATTGTACCTCCGGCAACGTCTCCGATCCACGGAACCGCCTCCAGTGTTCGTCCCGCAGCAGTCATTTTCAAAGAATCAATTGCCGGATTCAAAAATCCCCGGATCAGACTAATCCCACTCACAGCGGCAATCATACTTTTCAGACTCCATTGGATACATTTTTCCAGAAGTTCTGCAAATTCTGAGAAAAGATCTTCTCCGGTCAGGCAGGATAAGACCCTCACCATCCCGTAGATCTTCACAGCCGGTAAAAGAAAGTGAAGTACAAGCAGTTCCACCAGATAGATCAGGAACAGTATTGTATTATAAAACATCAACGCCGAACTGCTCTTTCCGGTAAATGCAACCGCCAGAAAGAAACTTGGGCAAAACACCTGCATCAATTGGACAAGCTCTCCTGTTTTTTCTTCGGCATATAAATTCATCGATTGATATGCTTCCAGACAGATTGCGATCACAACAAGATACAAAATATAAAAACCCGCTTCCGCTGTCTGTCTGTTTTGAAAGATACTTGTAAAATTCGAGAAAAATGCAGCCGCCACTGTAATCAGCAGCAAGCGCGCCAGATTCTTCCTTCCTTTCTGAAAAACAGAGAACACCTGTCCTGAAAAAAACTCAAGAAATCTTTCTCCCAATTCCTTCGTATTTCCGCTGATCAGCATCTCTGTAAGATCACGAAACCGAACTTTTTCTCCCAGTTCTGTCTCTCCTGATAACTGATCGATCTGTCTGAAATCAAATTCATCCAGCAGACTTTCTTCCATTTGTTCCAGCTCATCCTCCAACATCCCGGAATGATCTTCTGTTTCCTTTTCCTCCGCTGTACCATGCTCTGCTGCATACACGCTGCCACATCCTGTCACAACCGTAAATAAAAACACAAAACAGAAGAGCTTTTTCCAAAAATATTTTTCCCTTTTCATATCAGAAAATCTCCGATTAGTTCCAGCAGCGCAAGAAGTACCGGCATTCCTATCGCAAGGATCGTCAACTTTGTAAAAATTTCAATCTGTACAGCAATATTCTGATACCCTGCATCTTTACAGATTCCGGATGCAAATTCAGCCACATAAGTCACACCGGCCATTTTCAACAGAATACTCATCTGTCCGGCATCCAGTTTTATATAATCTGCAATTTTCTTTACTGTCCGCACAAAGATTTCAAGTCGTGAAAGCATACAAAGAAATAAAAACAGGCTGACTGCAAGACTTACATAAATGCCATATTCACTTTTCCCACTTTTAAACTGCAAAGCAAGTAATGTTCCAACGACACCAAAAAGTGCGATTTGTATACTGTTCAATTCTGTTCCGCCCTCCTTAAAGAGAAAACAATTGCCGGATCGAAGAAAATAAGTCATAAATCGCCGGGAGAACCCAGGATAATACAAGAATCAGCCCTGCAAGACTTGTCAGGAATGCCTGTTCCTCTCTGCCGCTATGCTTCAAAACCTGACTCAGAATGGATACAAGAATTCCCACCGCCGCAATTTTAAATATCAGATTGATACTCATACTCTCCCTCCTCTCCCTTTTGTTCCCGCCCTTTTAAAGCAGAAGGATCACAAGAAAAATCCCTCCTGCTGCCCCCAGCCAGCTACCGAGCTTTTTCTTCTCAGACGTTTCCGCAGTTCTCTTTTCAATTTCCATATCCAGCCTTTTCAAATGATACTCCAGCAGACGAACTACACCTTCTCTGTCTCCTATTTCAAGCAGTTCCCCAGGTTCGCAGATCAGAGGATTCATTTTCCCTCTCCATTTCAGTTCCGGAAGATCTTTTCCTATCGTATCTGTCCACAAGTCAGCAAACCGCTTTTCCTGTGTGCCCTGACATTGAAATGCCAGATCCATCAGCCAGTTTTCATAGGGTTCCTTCTCTCTTGATGCAATATTATAAAAAATTTCCGAAAGCGGAAGTCCTGCATACAGTAATTCGCCTTTTATTTGTTCTATAATTCTGCGAAAATGACTCAATTCTTCCAGATAATTCCGAAGCTCTTTTCCATACATCCATCCTGCTCCGGTCGTCGCCAGCAGGATCAGAAAACATCCGACTAATTTCTGCACAGCACACGCCCCCGCTCATCATAGATTTCCCGGATCTTGCCAGGACCGTGATCCTGTCCAAGCACAACATAACGCTGAAACATTCTTCTGCGGATCAGGTCACCCAGGATCGGCTTTTTAGAAGCCTCATCCATATCAAGGCTGTGTACACTCGCGATCAGCCGGCAGCCGCACTGCATGGCATATTCAATGGCATGGATATCCTCACTTGTGCCGATCTCATCCACTGCGATCACGCGCGGCGCCATAGAACGGATCAACATGATCATCCCCTCCGCTTTCGGACAACAGTCTAAAATATCAGTCCTTGTACCCAGATGATTCTGCGCGATTCCAAGATAACACCCACCAAGCTCCGATCTTTCATCTACCACACCGACAGAACACCCTTTTATGTATTCATTTCCATCCGATATCTGACGGATCAGATCACGGATCAAAGTAGTCTTTCCGCAACACGGCGGAGAAATGATCAAGGTATGGCAAATCTGTTTATTTTCCGTAATATATGGAATCAATGCGTCAGCACACCCAAGTACTTCGTGAGAAATTCTTACATTTAGCGAAGAAATATACTGTATATTTTTTACTTTTTCATTTTCTATAATTACTTTTCCTGCCACCCCGACCCTGTGACCTCCTTCCACTGTAATAAATCCCTGTTTCAACTCATTTTCATATGCATAGAGCGAATAATGACAAATATATCCCATTGTCTCACCAATATCTTCTTTCGTAACCAGATACGGGTGTGCCGGGTCCGGAAGAACCCGTTCCTGCCCTTTCATCTGAATCAGCAGCGGCTGACCTGTACGTATCCTGATCTCCTGCAGTTCCTCCGGATTACTGACGGATTCTTCTACAAGCTTACGGATTTTTTCTGCCAGCAGATTCCAGACCTGCATCTTCTTGTTCTGTCTTTCCATTTCCATCTTGTCCACCTCTCCAGTTGTTGTCCGTACCCCTCCTCTCTACACAATATATGGATAAGATTCTTAAAGTATTCCTTGCACATACAAGAAAAGAGGAACAAAACCCAGTTCCCTGAATTCTGTTCCTCTTTTTTTATTCTTTCTGATTCTTATTCTGCAACATCTTTCATGCTGAAGCTGAATCTTCCCATCTTATCTTTACCAAGGCATACAACCTTCACAACATCACCGATGCTTACAACGTCTTCTACCTTGTCAACTCTCTGCTTAGAAAGCTTGGAAATGTGTACCATTCCTTCTTTACCCGGTGCAAACTCAACGAATGCTCCGAATTCTTTGATGCTGATAACCTTTCCTTCAAAAAGCTGTCCTGCTTCGTAATCTGTAACGATTGTCTGGATGTACTTCGCAGCTTTCTCCATGTTCTCTTTCTCTGTACCGCAGATAGATACATTTCCTTCATCATCGATGTCGATCTTAACACCTGTCTCGTCGATGATTGCATTGATTGTCTTACCACGCTGTCCGACAACATCACCGATCTTCTGTGGATCGATCTGCATCTGAATAATCTTCGGTGCAAACTCTCCAACTTCTTTTCTAGGCTCAGCAATTGCTTTACTCATAACTTCATCCATGATGTAAGTTCTTGCTTTCTTTGTAGCAGCGATTGCTTCTTCGATGATCGGTCTTGTCAGTCCGTGGATCTTGATATCCATCTGGATTGCTGTGATACCTTTGTGAGTACCTGCCACCTTGAAGTCCATGTCTCCGAAGAAGTCCTCGAGTCCCTGGATATCTGTCAGTACAAGGTAATCATCATCTGTCTCACCTGTTACAAGTCCTGCAGAGATACCTGCTACAGCAGACTTGATCGGCACACCTGCTGCCATCAGTGACATACTGGATGCGCAGACACTTGCCTGTGATGTAGATCCATTAGACTCAAATGTCTCAGATACTGTACGGATCGCATATGGGAACTCAGACTCGCTTGGAAGTACCGGAAGAAGTGCTCTCTCAGCCAGTGCTCCATGTCCGATCTCACGACGTCCCGGTCCTCTGGAAGGTCTTGTCTCTCCTACAGAGTAGGACGGGAAGTTGTAGTGATGCATATATCTCTTTGTCTTCTCTGCTTCATCAAGACCGTCGAGCTTCTGTGCTTCAGAAAGTGGAGCAAGTGTTGTCATTGTGCAGATCTGTGTCTGTCCTCTTGTGAACATAGCAGAACCATGAACTCTCGGGATCAAGTCTACTTCTGCTGCAAGCGGTCTGATCTGATCGATCGCACGACCATCCGGACGCTTATGATCTTTGAGGATCATCTTTCTTACTGTCTTCTTCTGATACTGGTAAACAGCCTCACCAAGCTTCGCAAGATACTCTTCGTTGTCTGCAAATGCTTCCTCGAGTCTCTCTGTGATCACACGGATATTCTCTTCTCTTGTCTGCTTATCATCTGTAAATACAGCCTCTTCCATCTCAGCAGCCGGAACGATCTCCTGGATCGCATCAAAGAGTTCCTGCGGAACAGCAAAGCTCTGATACTCATGTTTCGGCTTTCCACACTCTGCAACGATCGTGTCAAAGAAAGCGATCACTTCCTGGTTCAGATCATGTGCCGCAAAGATAGCTTCGATCATCTTCGCTTCCGGAACTTCCTTCGCACCGGCCTCGATCATGATAACCTTTTCCTTTGTAGAAGCAACTGTCAATGCAAGATCAGATACTTCCTTCTGTGCTGCTGTCGGGTTGAATACGAATTCTCCGTCAACGAGTCCAACCTGTGTTGTAGAGATTGGTCCGTCAAACGGGATATCAGAAATACTTGTTGCAAGTGCTGCACCGAGCATAGCTGTAAGCTCCGGACTGCAATCCTGATCTACAGAAAGAACAAGATTCTCAAGTGTTACGTCATTTCTATAATCTTTCGGGAACAGAGGACGCATCGGACGGTCGATGACACGGTCTGTCAGGATCGCATTCTCAGATGCTTTACCCTCTCTCTTATTAAATCCTCCCGGGATCTTTCCTACAGCGTACATTCTCTCATTATACTCTACGCTGAGTGGGAAGAAATCAATTCCTTCTCTTGGCTTATCAGAAGCTGTTGCTGTACACAGTACAGTTGTGTCACCATAATGCATCAGCACTGCACCATTCGCCTGTTTTGCCACACGGTCAACATCTACACGCAGTGTTCTGCCGGCCAGTTCCATTTCAAACTTTTTATACATGGTTTTCTCCTTTTTATCTTATCTTCGTTTTATATGAGCAGAACAATTTGCTCCGAAACTACTGAAAAATGTACTATTCTATAGCAATTGAAACCCACTGTAGTCGTTGGATAATACACTTTTCAGTGGTCTCGGTTCTTCTCTACCCATAAGCTTTTAAATTATATCATATTCTATAATAAGAAGTAAATAGTTTTCCAAAAAAAGACCAAAAAGTACCAAAAATTCAGACAAAAAGAAACAGACCAGAAACCACATCATCAGATGCAGCTTCTGATCTGTCAATTGATCTTCTTTTTTGGAAAATCTTATTATTTTCTCAGACCAAGTTTCTCGATCAGAGCACGGTATCTCTCGATATCTACTTTCTTGAGGTATGCAAGAAGTCCTCTTCTCTGTCCAACCATCTTAAGAAGTCCTCTTCTTGAGTGGTGATCCTTCGGGTTAGCTTTGAAGTGATCTGTCAGCTCGTTGATTCTTGCTGTAAGGATAGCAACCTGTACTTCCGGTGATCCTGTATCTCCCTCTGTTCTTCCAAATTCTTTGATGATAGCCTGTTTCTTCTCTTTTGCGATCATTGTAATATCCTCCTTAAAATTCTTAGTTAAACCGCCTGGCATTAAGCAATGGTCGGAGTGATCCGATTACCGAACACCGGCTGATTTGATACCTCGGATAGTATAGCACAGAGATATCTGCTTGTAAAGCACAAATTTAAAATCTTTTATCTTTCATCGAATGGATGATTTTTCAGATATTCCTCTCCGTACCGCATATCTTTCATCACGCGGTCTTTGAGTTCTTCAACCGAATGAAATTTCGTTTCCGGACGTTCGAACTCCAGGATCTGCACTGTGGCAGTCTTCCCGTAAGCATCGCCTTCATATCCGTAAACATAAACTTCAAACAACCGTCTTTTCTCTTGCGCAACGGTCGGTTTCACCCCGGCATTTCCCACACCGCCATACCATACACCATCCACAAGGACGCGACAGGCATAGACACCGTACTTTGGCAGGATTTTCTTTTCCTGCGGTGCAAGATTCATTGTCGGAAATCCAAGTGTTCTTCCAAGCTGCTGTCCATGTTCCACAACACTGGTGATCTCATACGGATACCCTAAAAGCTCATTTGCAAGAGGAATATTTCCATCGAGGAGAAGTTCCCTGATATAAGTGCTGCTGATCTCCCGGTCTTTGTAATATGCTTTCTCGACCACATCAACTGTGTAGCCATATTTCGCTGCATATTTCTCCAGCATCTGATGATTGCCTCTTTTTTCATGACCAAAGTTAAAGTCTGTTCCGACAACAATGTGTGATGCGTGCAGCTTCTTATATAAGATCTCTTCGATAAATTTCTCTGCTTCCATCTCCATCATTTCTCGCGTAAATGGAATCTCGATCAGATAATCTACCTTGTCCTCAAGAAATGCCCTTCGCTCTTCATTTGTCATCAGACAATCTCTGTCCATATCAAATGCACAAACGACACTGTCACAGTCTTCCTTCTGCGCATATTTTATTATTCTGTTGAGCAGCTTCTGATGTCCTCTGTGTAATCCGTCAAACTTTCCAAGCGTTACCGCTGTGTGATTTCTTCCGTCAAAGGCATCTAATCCTTTTATATATTGCATGTCTGTCTTATTCGTCCTTTATTTCTCAATTTTCTCTGCTTCAGGATCCAAAAACATTTTCTTAATATGGAACAGCTTCTTCGGTGCACGATACTGATAAAGGCCGATAAAATTCTTTCTGGAATCATATACTCTGACTTCCTGCCCATCTGTCCACGCTTCTTTTTCTAACAGAAAACGTTCCGGAAGATCATTTCCGTTATAAGACATCCATGCCTTCGCATCCGTCACAGTAACGGCCGGCAGTTCCGCGAAGATCTGATCCAGAGGAGTGAAAAGTTCTGCACCTTCTCCCTGTTCCATCTTCTGTCGCACTTCATCCAGTGTTACTGCATCTTCTTTCAGGAAACGGCCGACTTTCGTACGCTCAAGTTCTTCCATACAGCCGCCCACCCGAAGCTTCTCTCCAATGTCATGGCACAAAGTACGGATATATGTTCCCTTAGAACAGTCCACCTCCATACGCACATGTGGAAGATTCATCTCCAGAATGCGGATTCCATGAATCTGGACTTTTCTGCTCTTACGCTCCACGGTCTTTCCTTCACGGGCAAGCTCATAAAGCTTCTTCCCATTCACTTTCAACGCAGAGTACATCGGCGGAACCTGATCATATTCTCCGATAAATGATTCGATACAGGAACGCACTTCCTCTTCCGTCAGATCGCCCGGATCCCTCTCCTCCAGAACCTCTCCGGAAATGTCCTGCGTATCTGTCGTCTTTCCTAAAAGCAGCAGAGCCTCATATGTCTTATCATGATCTGTCAGAAGCTCACAAACCTTTGTTGCTCTTCCAAGACACACCGGAAGGACTCCCGTTGCATCCGGATCAAGCGTACCTGTATGACCGATCTTCTTCTGTCCGACAACTTTTCGAAGAACTGCAACCACATCATGGGAAGTATATCCTTTTTCTTTGTAAATATTAACTATTCCGTTTATCATTTTTCCTCGTTTTTCTCTTCTGCCGCTCTAAGCTGTCTTTCAATTAAAAGTGTCAGATTGTTGATCACATCATACGGGGAACCTTTCATTGTAACACCGGCTGCTCTCACATGACCGCCACCACCATAATATTTCGCAACTGCACTTACATCAACGATTTCTTTTGATCTAAGACTTACTTTAAATGTCTGCGGTTCGAGCTCGTAAAGAAGGATTGCAACCTCCACACCTCTTGTCTGACGCAATACGCTGACAATTCCATCCAGATCAGACGGTTTTGCCTGGAAGAACTCCATTTCTTTCAAACGTATCACTGAGACAACCGCTTTCTTATTCAGGATCATCATACTCTCAAGAAGTGCCTTCCCAAGCATCTGATTCTGAACATAGGATTTTTCAAAATATGTTCCGTCAATGATCGCGCTTCCATTGATCCCTTTTCTTAAAAGTGCAGCACCGACTTCCATTGTCTCCGGTGAAGTACAGGAATACTGGAACACTCCGGTATCATGCACAATCCCCATATAAAGGAAAGATGCGATTTCTTCCGTAATCTTCTCCTCATCCAGCAGACGGAAAACAAGTTCCGAAGTAGAACTTGCATCCGGCACGATATAATTCGTGTCTGCAAAAGACTCGTTACTGATGTGGTGATCCACACATAAAGTTTCCTTTGCCTTTTGGAACACCGGCTCGGAAAAACCAAGACGTCTTTCGTCCCCGCAATCCAGACTGATGAAAAGGTCATAAACTTTGCCTTCTACAATCTCATGCTTCGGCACATCTCTGTGTCCCATCATCTGAAATGCTTCCGGAATCTCCTCCAGATACAGATCTGTCTCAATCTCCGGATAATAAGTGGTCAGATAAAGATATAATCCAAGTGTAGAACCAACGCAGTCCCCATCCGGACGAATGTGTCCGCCAATGGCTACACTGTGTTTCCCTTTTAATACATCGTTTAATACGATCATCTATTCCTCAGCTCCATCCTTCAAATCTCTTGTCACTTCGTCAATTTTCTTGCTGATATTTACTCCATATTCAATGGACTGGTCTACGATAAATGTAATCTGTGGTGTGTTGCGCATATTCACTGTACGTGCAAGTTCTCTGCGGATATATCCCTCTGCACTCTGAAGACCTTTGATCGTATCTTCCTGTGCTTTCTTGTCTCCGAGAACACTGATATATGCCTTGCATGTCTTAAGATCCGGTGCTACTTCAACAGCAACAACAGATGTCAGCGGTGCAACACGTGGATCTTTGATCCCGCCACGCAGGATATTACTCAGCTCACGCTGTACTTCTGCATTGACTCTTGTATTCTTAATACTGTTCTTTCTCATGTTATAACTCCTTTTTTATACAGAAAAGTTACTCCTGCAATGTATGACCCCTGCACGAGTAACAATTCTGTCACCTGCTGACAATTACAACACTCTGCAAATGTCGGCATCTTTTATTCTTACTTGCGTTCTGTCTCTACCATCTTGTAGGCTTCAACCTGATCGCCTTCTTTAATGTCATTGTAGTTCTCGAATACGAGACCACACTCATATCCTGTTCTGACTTCCTTCACGTCATCTTTGAAACGCTTCAGAGATGCCAGCGGTCCGTCGAATACAACGATTCCGTCACGGATCAGACGAACAGAACAGTTTCTCTCGAAGATACCGTCAAGCACATATGCACCGGCAATTGTTCCAACTCCTGATGCCTTGAATGTCTGACGTACTTCCGCATGACCGAGAACCTTCTCCTCAAAGACAGGATCAAGCATACCCTTCATGGCTGCCTCTACATCTTCGATGGCATTGTAGATAACTCTGTAAAGTCTTAAGTCAACACCCTCACGCTCAGCGATATCTTTCGCTGTTGCATCCGGACGAACGTTAAATCCAATGATGATCGCATTTGATGCAGATGCAAGGATAACGTCAGATTCATTGATCGCACCAACACCGCCATGGATGATCTTAACAACAACTTCATCGTTACTCAGCTTCAGAAGACTCTGCTTGATTGCCTCTACAGATCCCTGAACATCAGCCTTAACAACAATATCAAGTTCTTTGAGGTTACCTTCCTGGATCTGGTTGAACAGATCATCCAGAGACATCTTGGACTTCGTCTCTTCCAGAAGTTTTACCTTGTTCTGGGAAATAAATGTCTCTGCAAACGCTCTTGCTTCTTTATCAGACTCACATCCTACGAATACTTCTCCCGCATTCGGAACATCATTCAGTCCAAGGATCTCAACCGGCTGGGACGGACCTGCTTCTTTCACACGTCTTCCCTTGTCATCCATCATCGCTCTTACACGACCATGAGCGCTTCCTGCTGCGATCGCATCTCCTACGTGGAGTGTACCTTTCTGTACAAGAACAGTTGCAACAGATCCCTTACCTTTATCAAGCTCAGCCTCGATCACAAGACCACGTGCGGCACGGTTCGGGTTCGCTTTCAGTTCCATAACCTCTGCTGTCAGAAGGATCATCTCAAGAAGATCCTGGATTCCTTCATGTGTATGCGCTGATACCGGAACAAAGATTGTGCTTCCGCCCCAGTCTTCCGGAATCAGTTCGTATTCTGTCAGTTCCTGTTTTACACGTTCAACATTCGCACTTGGCTTATCGATCTTGTTAATCGCAACAATAATCTCAATTCCTGCTGCTTTCGCATGGTTGATCGCCTCAATTGTCTGTGGCATAACACCGTCATCCGCAGCAACTACAAGGATTGCGATATCTGTAGAGTTTGCTCCACGCATACGCATTGCAGTAAATGCCTCATGCCCCGGTGTGTCGAGGAATGTGATCTTTTCTCCGTTAATCTCAACAACAGATGCACCGATGTGCTGTGTGATACCACCGGCCTCACGACCTGTTACATTACTGTTACGGATTGCATCCAGAAGAGATGTCTTACCATGGTCAACATGACCCATAACACATACAACCGGTGGGCGTTTTACCATAAGGCTTTCGTCTTCTTCATCCTCTTTCAGAAGTTCTTCGATTACATCTACAACTTCTTCTTTCTCACAGAGAACATCGAATTCCATCGCGATCTCTTCTGCTGTCTCATAATCAACTTCCTGGTTTACAGTTACGATCTTGCCCTGCATGAAAAGCTTCTTAACAATAACAGAAGGAACGATCTTCATCTTATCAGCAAGCTCTTTAATTGTAAGAACTTCTGGAATCACGATCTGTTTGATCTGCTCTTCCTGCTTCTCTTCCTTCACCTGTGGCTTCTTCACTTCCACTGCCGGTTTCTGCTTCTTGCCTTTTCTTCCTTTTCCTTCGAAAGCTTCATCTCTGTATTCTTTCTTCTTATTATCTCTTTCTTTGTCTTTCGCTTTGTTTCTCTGTGTCTTCTGCTGTTCTACGATCGGTGTAGCGTCACTTCTGTCGTTTCTGCGATTGTCATTTCTTCTGTCAGAGCGCTGTCCCTGTCCGCGTCCGTCTCTTCCGTCACGGTTCTCTCTTCCATCACGGTTGTCGCGTCCCTGGAATCCGTCACGTCCTCCTCTGTCAGAACGCTGTCCGCGTCCGTCTCTGTCCTGACGTGGTCCTCTGTTTTCGCCTCTGTTCTCGCCATTAGAACGTCTGTCTCCAAATGGTTTCTGTCCCGGTCTGTCAGAGCGTACCTGTCTTCCCTCACCGCTCGGACGTCCTGTTCTTTCTGTTCTTGATCCCTGCGGTCTCTCAGAACGTGCTCCGTTCTGTGCCGGACGTGCCGGTCTGTCCTCTGCTGCACGAACCGGTCTTTCGCTTTTTGCTGCCGGTTTCTCTGTACGAGCCGGTTTTCCTTCACCATTCGAACGGCTCTGTCCTGCTGCCGGGCGTTTTCCATCACCGTTTGGACGACCCTGGTTCTGTCCCTGACGTCCCTGTCCCGGACGTTTTCCCTGCAGTCTGCTGCTGTTCTTTGAATTCTGTGGGCGAACTACAAATGCAAGATTTTTCTTCTTTGGAGCACCCTCTTTTTCTGTTGTTTTATCTGCAGCCATCTCAGCATCTTTGCCAGCTGCTTCTCTTCTAATATCTTCTGCCACGTTATCCTCCCTGGTGTTTAAACTCTTTTTATTTTCATTCTGCATCTTCTCATCTGCCATATAAATCTACCTCCTTCAAGCAATCAACGGGGAACCTTTGTCTTCTACTCCCATTCATCAGGTACGGGATTTCAGTTCTTTTAATATTCCTTTTGCAAATCCTTCGTCTAATATCGCCAGAGATGCACGGAATTGTTTTCCCATCGCATGCCCCAAGGTATCTTTATCTCCGTAAACTATCATTGGAACTTTATAAAATTTACACATATCACGGAATTTTTTCTTTGTATTATCTGAAGCGTCTTCTGCAACAACTACAAGGCTTGCTCTTCCGGACTTTGTCTGTCCTTCTGTCATAAATTCACCGCTTGCGCAGCGCCCCGCTTTCGTTGCCAGACTGATCAGAGACAGTACTTTATCTCTAGCCAATCTCATCCATCTCCTTTTCCAGCCGTTCATATACTTCCTGCGGTATTGCCTGCTTAAAGGAACGCTCCAGTCCTCTGTTCTTCACAGCCTGCTCAAAACATGCCTTCTGCGGACAGAGATACGCTCCACGTCCGTTTTTCTTTCCGGTTGTGTCAATGACAAATTCTTCTTCCTCTGTTCTGAGGATCCGAATCAGTTCCTTCTTTGGTTTCATCTCGCCGCAGCCTACACATTTACGCATAGGTACTTTCTTCTTTACTGCCAAACAATTCACTCCCTCAGATCTTACTCTTCGTCTGTCTCAACGAATTCAATCTCATCTGCTCCGTCTTCATCAGCTGCATCTGCCGGAACATCATCGTACTCTTCTTCCTCTTCTCCGACTGTATAGCCTTCTTCTCCGACCATACCCATCTGCTCCATGTAGTTCTCCGGAAGATCTCCACACTCAATTGCCTGTGTCTCACTCTTGATATCGATCTTGTATCCTGTCAGACGGGCTGCAAGTCTTGCATTCTGGCCTTCTTTACCGATTGCAAGTGAAAGCTGATAATCAGGAACAATAACTCCTGCAATCTTCTCATCCGGATCAGCCATAACAGAAATAACCTTCGCAGGGCTGAGTGCATTCTCAATCAGAAGTGCCGGATTCTCATCCCAGTTAATGATATCAATCTTCTCACCACGAAGCTCTTTTACGACTGCATTTACTCTTGCACCGTTCATACCAACACAAGCTCCGACCGGATCAACATTCGGATCGTTAGACCATACAGCCATCTTTGTACGGGAACCAGCCTCACGGGCAATGCTCTTGATCTCAACTGTTCCGTCCTTTACCTCTGCAACCTCTGATTCAAACAGACGTTTTACAAGTTCCGGATGTGTACGGGATACAAGGATCTTTGGTCCCTTTGGTGTGTTCTTAACTTCTACGATATAAAGCTTAATACGCTCTGTCGGCTCGAAATGCTCTCCTTTCACCTGTTCGTTCTCTGTAAGGATTGCATCTGCTTTTCCAAGATTCACACTGATATTCTTGCCAATATAACGCTGTACGATACCTGTTACGATATCCTTCTCTTTCTCGAAATACTGATCAAATACTGCCTTGCGCTCTTCTTCTCTGATCTTCTGAAGAATCAGGTTCTTTGCATTCTGTGTTGCAATACGTCCGAATTCCTTGGAATGAAGCTCAACCTGTGCGATATCTCCGATATGAAGTGCCGGATTGATCTTCTCTGCATCCTCAAGACTGATCTCGATTGCAGGATCAAATACTTCTTCAACAACTTCTCTCTCTGCATATACAGAGTAGTCACATGTGTTGCGGTCCATAACGATCTTAATATTATCGGATGTTCCGAAATGGTTCTTACATGCACTTAAAAGTGAATTTTCAATGGCCTCCAACATGACATCCTTGCTGATGTTTTTCTCTTTTTCAAGAATATCCAATGCTTCGAGTAATTCTGTGTTCATTTTTCTTTCCTCCTAAATTAAAAATCCAAAACCTGACGGATCAAAGCGATTTCTTTTCTGTCAAATGTCTGCTCTGTCTCATCTTCGTATGTGATGGTCACTGTATTCTCATCATAACTCTTTAAAATTCCGACGAACTCTTTCTGTCGGTCGATTGCACGGTATGTGCGGATCTCTACTTCTTCTCCAAGATTTCTCTTAAAATCCTTCTCTTTCTTAAGTGGTCTTCCAAGTCCCGGAGAACTTACTTCAAAGATATAGGAGTCTTCAATATAATCCTTCTCATCAAGGATATCGGAGAATCTCCTGCTGACTGCCTCACAGTCATCCACGGCAATTCCGCCTGGTTTGTCAATATACGCGCGAAGGTACCAGGTACCTCCTTCTTTCACATATTCTACATCTACCAGCTCAAACCCGAGTTCCTCTACGATGGGCTCGAGAAGTGCTTCTGTCTGCTGTTCATAATCTTCTCTTCTGGACACGCTGCGTCAAACTCCTTTTCTTCTATAATATAGTTTGTGATCTGATTCATAAAGAATTTTCCATATCACCAAAGAAGAGTGAACTTTCGTCCACTCTTCTGCCAATTCCTTATGTAACTATATTTACTCTAGCACTTTTCCGTGAGGAAATCAAGGGTTTTTGCACATTTTCTTACAATACCTTAGAAATCCCCTTAACTTTCTCTTTCTTCACCGTCTCCGCTTCCTGCAAGACTTCTAGCGGCTTTTGGTTCCTGTTCCATCCCGTTTCGCCAGTTTCAGGCGATTCAGTGAAACTGTCTTTTCTCCATAAGTAATCTTCGTCTCTGTTCCTTCTTCAAAAAGATAAACTTCTTCTAATTCATCCTTCTTCTGAAGCTTAATTCCTCTGACACCGACAGCTGCTTTTTTCTTTTCCGGAACATCCGCAGATAAAAATCGCAGGAAATATCCGTTCTTCGTCTGAAGGACAACATTCTGATACTCCGTCACAACCTTCACTGCGACAAGCCTGTCTTCTTCCTGCAGCTTTGTTGCCGCGATCGTGCGCTTGGATACCTGGAACTCACTTCCATCCACACGCTTGATCATTCCCTGTGCTGTTGCAAACAACAATTTTGAATAACGCATCTGCTCTTCTTCACAGATCATAACAATCTGTTCTTCACTGCTTGAATAATTACTTACATTATCAATCGGAATCCCTTTGTCTCTGAACTTTCCATGTGGAAGATCAAGCACCTTCACCTGATGCATCTTACCTTCATCTGTAAACAGACAGAGTTTTCCAATGTTCATACAATGCACAATGTATTTATTCTCTTTGTCTGCAGCTTCTTTATTCCTCTCATAGACTCCGGTATCCACTGTCTTCGCGTAACCAAAGCGATCCATCAGAAAGACGACCTGCTGCTCTTCAATCTTCTTCTCTTCAAAAACAGCTTCTTCTGCATTCTCCACAACGGTACGACGCTTTCTTCCGAATTCTTTTTTATAACTGTCAAGCTCTTCCATGATCACGCCTGCCATGGAATCATAGTTATTTAAAATATCTTCATAACGGGCAATATTTTCTAATGTCTTCTCATGCTCTTTCTGAAGTGCTTCAATCTCCAGACCGATCAGACGATAAAGACGCATCTCCAGAATTGCCGTTGCCTGACGTTCTGTAAAACGGAGCATTGCCGCCATCTTTTTGGAAATCGCAGACTTGAACTTAATGTTTTCCGTCTCACCGTTTACCAGACAGGCACGCGCATCTTTTACAGATTTACTTCCTCGTAAAATCTCAATGATCAGGTCGATCACATCACATGCTTTGATCAGACCTTCCTGAACTTCACTCTTCTCCCGCTCTTTGCCAAGCAAAGTTGTATATTTCCTCGTTGCAAGCTCAAACTGGAAATCCACATGATGTTCTATGATCTGTTTCAGACTTAAAGTCTCCGGTCTGCCATTCGCAACCGCCAGCATATTTACGCCAAATGTATCTTCCAGACGTGTCTTCTTATAAAGCATATTCTTCAGGTTCTCAACATCCGCACCACGCTTCAATTCGATCACGATACGGATTCCTTCTTTTGAAGACTGATTTGAAATATCAACGATATCTGTCGTCTTCTTGGATTCCACAAGATTGCAGACATCGTTTAAGAACTTTCCGATTCCGGCTCCGATCATCGTGTATGGGATCTCTGTGATCACAAGCTGCTTCTTGCCGCCTTTTAATTCTTCCACTTCCACTTTTCCACGCAGCTTGATCTTCCCCTGTCCACTCTCATAGATTGCCGGAAGATCATCCTTATTGACCACAATTCCTCCGGTCGGGAAATCCGGTCCTTTGATATATTTCATCAGCTGCTTTGTAGTGATCTTGTCATTCTTCATATATGCCTTGACCGCATCGACCACTTCGCAGAGATTATGTGTCGGGATACTTGTCGCCATACCGACTGCAATTCCTTCCGCACCATTGATCAGAAGGTTCGGCACACGCATCGGAAGCACAAGCGGTTCCTTCTCCGTCTCATCAAAGTTTGGACCAAAATCAATAACATTCTTATCCAGATCGGCCAGACATACTTCCTGCGTGAATTTCGTAAGGCGCGCCTCTGTATAACGCATCGCAGCAGCTCCGTCTCCCTCAATGGATCCAAAGTTACCGTGCCCGTCAACAAGAACCTGTCCCTTCTTGAAGTCCTGCGCCATTACTACAAGAGAATCGTAGATGGAACTGTCTCCATGCGGATGATATTTACCCATCGTATCTCCGACGATACGTGCGCTCTTACGATAAGGCTTATCATAACGGATACCAAGCTCGTACATATCATAAAGTGTACGACGCTGAACCGGCTTGAGACCATCACGGACATCCGGAAGTGCTCTGGCGATAATAACACTCATCGCATAATCAATATAAGATTTCTTCATAAGATCAGAATATTCTGTCCTTATGATCTGTGATTCATTACTCATTCTTCTTCTCCTTAGATATCCAGTTCTGCCTCTGTCGCATTTTCATAGATAAAATTACGACGCGGCGGTACTTCAGTTCCCATCAGCATCTCCGTTACACTCGAAGCCATTCGGGCATCCTCAATCTCTACTCGTTTCAACATACGTCTCTCCGGATCCAGTGTTGTCTCCCAGAGCTGCTCCGCATCCATCTCTCCAAGACCTTTGTAACGCTGAAGTGTGAACGGACCTGTATGTGTCTTTCTATAACGTTCCAGTGCCTTATCATCATACAGATACTCTTCTTCTCCACTCTTTGGCATTGCCTTATAAAGTGGCGGCATCGCAATATACACATGTCCCTCAAAAATAAGCTCCGGCATAAAGCGATAGAATAAGGTGAGCAATAAGGTAGAAATATGTGCACCATCGACATCGGCATCGGCCATGATGATGATCTTATCATATCTCAACTTTGTAATATCAAAGTCATTTCCGTATCCTTCAGAAAATCCGCAGCCAAATGCATTGATCATCGTCTTGATCTCTGCATTGGCAAGCACCTTATCAATACTTGCTTTCTCAACATTTAAGATCTTACCACGAATCGGAAGAATTGCCTGATAATTTCTGTTTCTCGCTGTCTTCGCAGAACCGCCGGCGGAATCTCCCTCAACGATAAAGATCTCACACTTCTTCGGATCTCTGCTCTCACAGTTTGCCAGCTTTCCGTTACTGTCAAATGAATATTTCTGCTTTGTCAGGAGATTGGTCTTTGCCTTCTCTTCTGTCTTGCGGATCTTCGCAGCTTTCTCCGCACTGGAAAGAACTGTCTTAAGTGTATCCAGATTTCGATCGAAGAAACGAACAATCTCTTCTCCTGTTACCTTGCTGACTGCTTTCGCCGCATCCGGGTTATCCAACTTTGTCTTCGTCTGCCCCTCAAATCTCGGATCCGGGTGCTTAATGGATACAATTGCAGTCATTCCGTTACGGATATCTGCACCGGTAAAATTCGCATCCTTTTCTTTCAGGATTCCTATCTCTCTCGCATACTGGTTCATGACAGTTGTAAAGGTTGTCTTAAATCCTGTCAGATGTGTTCCGCCCTCTGCATTATAAATATTATTACAAAATCCAAGTACATTCTCATGAAACTCATTCACATACTGCAGTGTTACCTCTACTTCAATCCCGTCTGCTTCCCCTTTAAAATAAACCGGGTCATGAAGTACTTCTTTCTTACGGTTCAGATCCTGGATAAATCCAATGATTCCTTCCGGTTCGTGATAAACGATGTGCTCAACACTTCCATCTCTCTTATCATCAAACACGATCGTCAGATTCGGATTCAGATACGCGGTCTCATGCAGACGGCTCTTAACCTCTTCCGCTTTGAACTTCGTCTTCTCAAAGATCGTATCATCCGGCAGGAAGTTTACCGTTGTTCCTGTCTTTCTCGTCTTTCCGATCTTAGGAAGGAGTCCATCTTCCAGTTCGATCACCGGAATTCCTCTCTCGTACCGGTCATGATGAACAAATCCATCCCTGCTGATCTTCACGTCCATATAAGTAGAAAGAGCATTTACAACAGAGGAACCAACTCCGTGAAGTCCACCACTTGTCTTATATGCAGAATCATCAAACTTACCACCTGCATGGAGTGTCGTATAAACCAGACGAGCCGCAGATACACCCTTCTGATGCATATCAACCGGAACTCCACGACCGTTATCTGAAACGGTTGCAGATCCGTCTTTTTCCAATGTCACCTGGATCTCACTGCAGAATCCTGCCAGGTGCTCATCTACTGCATTGTCCACGATCTCATAGATCAGATGATTCAGTCCTTTTGTAGAAACACTTCCTATGTACATTCCCGGGCGTTTCCGTACTGCCTCAAGACCTTCCAATACCGCGATACTCCCTGCATCGTATGTATTATTTCCCGCCATTACTCTTTCTCCTTCTTTCTCGAACTCAAACTGTTCTATACAGTCAATCAACAAATATGATATCATTTAACCATCTGATTTTCAACTTCTTTTTCGCTCATATGTTCTATCGGCCTTCTTCCGATAGGAACCGTCCGGCAACCGTTTATTCTGTCACTACCCTCTTTAATGTCCGTTCCAACACCTCCATTGCATTCTTCATCTCTTCTACAGTATTTGTCTGCGCCCCTGCTTCGATCAACAGAGACTTTGGCAGCAGATGAAGATTATAACGGTAAGCTTTCAGATAAATATGCCTTGCAAATCCCGGGTAATACTGTTCCGATGCAATCTGCATCTGAAGGGAGAACGCTAGATTATCCTGGATATATGGATTATACAGATAGGCAATATCTCCATTTGTCCGTGTCCTGCTCAATCCATTAAAATACATGATCTTCGCAGTCGGTTTTCCATTCACTTCCGTTACCAGATGTGTATCCTCATTTACACCGTCTCTGTGAAGATCGATTGCAACTTCAATCGTCGGATTCGCTTCCAGAACCGGCCGCACTGCGCTTTCTGCATTCTCATATGCCCTGCTGCGGTCAAGTTTCCCATTAATAATATCATACACTCCGCTGTCATGAAGCGTCTCAATCCCATCCGCATTTAATAACTGCGTCAGATATTCCCCAATCCCAACGATGCTTGTAGATGGATCTCCCGGTATGGAGTCTGCAAATTCTTCCTGTGAATGCGTATGAAAGATCAAAATTTTCGGCCCTCCGGTACTTTGATCTATCTTCATACTCCGGTTTAAAAGATCATCCACATTAAGCTGCTCCGGTCCGATCATTGTAGAACTGTCTATTGTATAAAGATTGCTTGTCAGATATTCAAAATCACGCAACCGCTCAATAGAAAGATCCATTCCCGGAACCGGCTGTTCTACAGCACTTTCCTGAGTTTCCGGCTCTGCTCCGACCAGTTTCCCCTCTTCATCTACCGCATGTTCATCATTTGCCTGACACTGAAGAATCCATGCGATCGTTTCCTCATCTTCCAATACTTCCGTCGGTTCTTCCTTTCCCCTTTTTTCTGTCTGATCTTCCAGATATCCTGCCAACGGCATCCACACATGAAGTGGAAGCCAGAAGATCTCTTCCCTTTCTGATTCCTGTTCTTTCTGATAAGAAAAAAGCGGAAGGTACAATTTCTGCGCATAAATCTGACTTTCTTCTAATAAAAATATTCTCCCCTCTTCCAATGACCGGCCCATCCCAATTCCTAACGGAATACCTGACAGAACCAGAATCATCCCATACCATTTCATACGTCGGATTGTTTTTTTCTTATACACACGCATTGCAGAGTCCTTCCGCTCATTTCTATCATTCTATTCGCTTTCTCCTGCATTTATATCAGAAAAAAGAAGATTCAAGGACGCTGCTATCGTATGACTGATCTGATGAACCATTTCATCCACATCCTTTGGTGTCACAAACATTCCATTTAAATGTGGGGAAATCAATTCTTTTACAAACTCATATTTTTCCGCCGCACTATAAGAGCGCAAAATCTCTCCTGTATTCCTTAATGCCTGCGACTGCTCCAGTGCAGTGATGAAATTTTCCATCGTATCATTGACGATCGTTGCCGCATCAACAACCGTAGGCACTCCGATTCCAATCACAGGAACCCCCAGGGATTCTTCCGTCATTGCATTCCTGTAATTTCCAACACCGGAACCCGGATGAATTCCTGTATCGGCAATCTGGATCGTCCGGTTCAATCGTCTGCTGTTCCGCGCAGCAAGTGCATCCACTGCAAGGATCAGATCCGGCTTCGTCTCATGGACAATTCCACGGACAATCTCCGCCGTTTCCATCCCCGTCTGTCCCATCACGCCGGGAACAATTGCACTAAGAACAATCAATTGCTCCGTACGCATCGCATATTTCCCGTATTCTTTTACTATATGCCGGTTTACCTCCAGATGATCTGCAACATAAGGGCCAAGCGCATCCGGTGTTACCGCTCTGTTACCGAGCCCGACAAAAAGAATCTTTAATTCTTTTCCATCTTCACAGGAAATTTTATGAAAAATCAATTCCCGGATGCAATCACAGATCCGTTCCTGCAATACCCGGTTATTTTCTTCCACCTCCAATGCCAGATCCGGAGATTCCAATGTCAGATAAATACCTGTCGGTTTTCCCATGATCTTCGCTCCATTCTCCGTCTCGATCACCACACGGGTCAGCCGGATCTCATTCTCCTCATCATACTCTTCCTCCAGAACAACTCCCTGCACTTCTACATTGTCAGATGCAAAACGTTCCTTCTCCTCAAGTGCAAGATCCGTACGCACACTGTAATTTTTCATCATAGCCTCCCTTTTCTCCGTGTCAGGTTATAGATTCCTGTATACTGTAACCATAGTTCGTTTTATTACAGCCTATTTTTAGCATTTTTTTGTAAAATATGTATTGACAGAACACGTTTGTTGGACTAGAATAAATGAGTATGTTTCGATAGAACGTCCGTGTCCGAGTCTATTGAACACATGAATCACATTTGAAAATCATATGATAGAATATTTTGGAGGTGCACACATTGGCTAATATTAAATCTGCAAAGAAAAGAATTTTAGTAACAGAGACAAAAGCTGCTAGAAACAAAGCAATCAAATCTAAGGTTAAAACAGCTGTAAAGAAAGTAGAGACAGCTGTAGCTGAGAAGAATGTAGAGGCTGCTAAGGCTGCTCTTCACACAGCAATCGTTGAGATTTCCAAAGCTGGAAGCAAGGGTGTTTATCACAAGAAAACAGTTTCCAGAAAGATCGCTCGTCTTTCCAAAGCTGTTGACTCTATCGCTTAATTATAAATAGAGAATAGAATTTTCAGGCGCATCTGCTACCGTCATGGCAGATGCGCCTTTTGTTATACGTTCAGAGCCAGGCAGTTCTAAAGATACAGATACGAGCCATGCTCGCATGAGCGAGATTCTGTATTCTTAGAACTATGTGGCGGATACGCCACATCGATAAAATGCGTAGCATTTTAGAGATGCCTGGCTGCTGCACGACGCCTCAGTCAAAAAGACCGGCACTTCCAAGTCTTAACCTGAAAGTACCGGTCTTCTATTATCTTATTCTATAATCTCAGACAACTGATTAGTTGTTGATCAGTTTGTCCTCATCACTCCAGCTGTAAAGCTTTCTGATCTCAGCTCCAACCTTCTCTGACTGGTGCTCAGCAGCAAGTTTTCTCATAGCCTTGAAGTGAACCTGTCCACCTGCATCAGACATATCAAGCAGGAAGTCTTTTGCAAATGTACCATCCTGGATATCAGAAAGAACTTTCTTCATAGCTTTCTTTGTCTCAGCTGTAACGATCTTAGGTCCTGTGATATAATCACCGTACTCAGCTGTGTTAGAGATAGAATATCTCATTCCAGCGAATCCTGACTGGTAAATCAGGTCAACGATCAGCTTCATCTCATGGATACACTCAAAGTATGCATTTCTCGGATCATATCCAGCCTCACAAAGAGTCTCGAATCCAGCCTGCATAAGTGCACATACACCACCACAAAGTACAGCCTGCTCTCCGAAGAGGTCTGTCTCTGTCTCTGTTCTGAATGTTGTCTCAAGAACTCCGGCTCTTGCTCCACCGATTCCAAGACCATAAGCAAGTGCTCTGTCAAGAGCCTTTCCTGTGTAATCCTGCTCTACAGCTACCAGACAAGGTGTTCCTTTTCCAGCCTGATACTCGCTTCTTACTGTATGTCCTGGTGCCTTAGGTGCGATCATTGTAACATCAACATTCTTCGGCGGTACGATTGTTCCGAAATGGATGTTGAATCCGTGAGCGAACATAAGCATGTTACCCTCTTCAAGGTTTGGCTCAATGTCTTCTTTGTAAAGTTTAGCCTGTTTCTCATCGTTGATCAGAATCATGATGATGTCAGCCTGCTTTGCAGCTTCTGCTGCTGTATATACTTTGAATCCCTGCTCTTCTGCTTTCTTCCAAGAACGGCTTCCCTCGTACAGACCGATGATAACATCACATCCTGACTCTCTTAAGTTCAGTGCATGTGCATGTCCCTGGCTTCCGTATCCAATGATAGCGATCTTCTGTCCTTCGAGAAGAGAAAGGTTACAATCTTCCTGATAATAAATTTTTGCTGCCATTTTGCATTCCTCCTAATTGAATTTAAAATATAGAGTAGAATGCTCCCGATCTCTTCGGGGGTATCCTATATAGTGAAAGGTCTTGCCCTTTACTAGCTTTATCTGTTCCACAAGCTCTCCCTGCGGTTCTCCGATCCTGACCGGATCAGAAAAATGCAACATCCTTGCTGCCTCTGGAAAGTCCGGTAATTCCGGTTCTTGCCAGTTCGAGTATCTCATAATCCTTCAGAAGATTCAGGAAAGCTTCCAGCTTATTCTGTGTACCTGTCAATTCAATGATCAGACAATCTTCTTCCACATCTACGATCTTCGCTCTGAAAATATCTGCAACCGAGATGATCTCACCACGCTGTGCGGCATTCGCACGAAGCTTCACCATGATCAACTCTCTGCAAACGGATTCTTCTGCTTTCAAAGCCTTGATATCCACAACATCCTCCAACTTACGAAGTTGCTTCTCAATCTGTGATAGGATCTGCTCATCACCGGATGAAACAATTGTAATCCTTGTAAATCTAGGATCTGCTGTCATACCTGCCGTAATACTGTCAATGCTGTATCCACGACGGCTGAAGAGTCCTGAAATTCTGCTCAAAACACCTGAATTGTTATCTACGAGCAGTGAAAATACCTGACTTCTCATATGTATCCTCTCTTTCTCACTTCAGGAAGCGAAAATATTATGACTGACTAAGATGACTGGTTCGCTCCTTCCATGATTTGTATAAAACAGAGTGCGTTCTGTTTTTTACTTACTTAATATTAACAACTAGAACCAGCTTTGTCAACCCTCTTTTTGAGATTTTTCATCACAGACCAAATTCCTCTGCCAGTTCATTCAAATACATCCAACGCTCTTCCTTCTCTTCGAGCTGCTCTCTTACTTTCTCCTGCTCTTCCATCAGCTCACGCAGTTTCACTGAATTCGTTGCATTTGCAGCAATCTGACGATCAAGAGACGCAATTTTTTCTTCCAGTTTTGCAATCTCCTCATCAATCGTCTCATACTCTCGCTGCTCCTTGAACGAAAACTTCACCTTCTGACGCTGTCCATCCTTCCAGTTCTTTCCCGTCTTCTTCTCCTGCGTCTCCTCTTCTGTGGACTTCTCTGCCGGCTTAATTTCAGACTTTCCTCTGATATCTTTGCTTTCCTCTCCGAATCTGCGTTTCTTCGCCTCTACATAATCCGTGTATCCTCCCTCAAACTGTCGGATCCCGCCGTTTCCATCCAGTTCAAAGATACGGTCAACTACATTATCAAGGAAATATCTGTCATGCGATACGGTGATCACAATACCTGTAAATGAATTCAGATAGTCCTCAAGAATCGTAAGTGTTGGGATATCCAGATTATTTCCGGCCTCGTCAAACAACAGAACATTCGCATTCTCCGCAAGAACACCAAGAAGATAAAGCCTTCTCTTCTCCCCTCCGGAAAGCTTACCGATCGGTGCATACTGCATATCCGGTGTAAATAAGAACCTCTCCAACAATTGACTCGCACTGATCTGTCCGTCCTTTGTCGTCACATACTCCGCAATATCCTTCACATAATCAATCACACGCTGGGAATCATCCATATGCTGTTCTTCCTGTGCAAAATATCCGATCTTGATCGTCTCACCAATCTCAATCTCTCCTGCATCCGGCTTGAGTACACCTGCAATCATCTTAAGAATTGTTGATTTCCCACAGCCGTTCGGTCCGATAATTCCAAGCCGCTGATTGCGAAGCACAATATAACTGAAATCATCCAGAATCTTCTTCTCCCCAAAACGCTTGCTGACATGATGAAGTTCGATCGTCTTCTTGCCCATTCTTGTCTCTACAGAATCAAGCTCCACCGTCTGATCCGTCACAGGTGCTTTTCCTGCTTTCAACGCTTCCAGACGTTCCAGTCTTGCCTTCTGCTTTGTCGTTCTCGCACGGCATCCACGCTTCGCCCATTCCAGTTCCATCCGAAGGATACTCTGACGCTTTCTCTGACTTGCAAGCTCCATCTCTTCCCTCTGCGCCTTCAATTCAAGGAATCCGGAATAATCCGCATCATATCCATACATCTTTCCATGGCTCAGCTCTAGGATACGGTTCGTCACACGATCAAGGAAATAGCGGTCATGTGTTACCATAAGAACAGTTCCACGGTAAGATCTCAGATAATCTTCCAGCCAGGAAATCATCTCCTGATCCAGATGATTCGTCGGCTCGTCCAGAAGAAGTACGTCAAAGTCTCCTGCAAGTATCTTCGCAAGAACCACACGTCTCTTCTGTCCCCCGGATAAAGTGTCAATCTTCTGATCCCACTGCGTGATCCCAAGTTCCGTCAGATTACTTTCCACCTGCCAGCTCTCCGCATCTGCATCCTGAAGTGCGTAGGAACGGATATCCATCCCCTCCGGAAATGTCGGATTCTGCGGAACAAAAGCAATCTTCAGACCATTCTGACGAACAACCTGCCCCTCATCCGGCACTTCCTCTCCCGCAACCACCTTCAAAAAAGTTGACTTTCCGGTTCCGTTAATCCCAACAATCCCGATCTTATCCCCCTGCTGAACACCAAACGATGCATCATCAAAAATCACTTTCTCCCCATATATTTTAGAAATATGTTCTATATTAATTAAATTCATTCTTTTCCCTGCTTTCTGTTTTTCTGCATTTTTATCAATCACATCGCCATTCCAGTATAACAGATATTTCAGACACTGAAAATCTTAAAAATTTTTAAATTCATATTTGAAAGGGTTGAGAAAACACGAAAAACGTTATAACATAGTGAGATACATGCAATGACATGGTTTCAAATGGAAAGTGAGGTAAATGATATGAGCCCGAAGAATGATTTCTCAGACATTTTCGATGACGATTTTGAAGTTACATATGAAGAAGATCCGGAAATCAATTTTCATACTTCTGAAGATACAAAACAAAGAAACAGACCTGATTCTAACACGGAGACGATCGTTATGAACGCAGACGATTACCGAGATAACTTTAACGATTCCGATGACAGCCAGTTCGAAGAAGTACTTCCTGAATATGACGATGATTATGAAGATGATGATGCAGATTATGAGGATGATTATTATGAGGACGATTATAACACTTCTAACAAACGATCAAATCGCAACAATCTTTATAATGATTCATATAATGATCGCGACTACGACAGACGCTCCTCCGGCAGGAAACGTTCCGGTGGCGGAGTAAAACTTGCCGCACCGATCAAAAAAGGCGGAAAGGCATTATCAAGGCTCACAAGCACATTGCTTCAGCAGCTTTCTATTGTGTTAATTCTGGCCACAACAGCATTTGTACTCTACAACTTTTACCGTGCAAGCACACCGTACGGAGATATCCAGGAGGCAATCCAGACACAGAAGATTTCCCAGACTCTGGCCGCTTACTTATGTGTAGCTGCCCTCTTCCTGTTCTTCGAATTCATCTCCCTTCTCTGGTCAATGACACGCGTCCGCGTACGTGACGGAGTCTCCAGCTGGAGAGAAGATACCGGAAGAGGCCTGTGGTCTTTTATCCTTGTATTTGCGGTTTCCTATGCCGCATTCCTCTTCAGTCCGTTGCTCCCTGATTCACCGGAAGTGGTCTCCGGAGTAAAAGGAGCTCTTGATGTATACGGTTCCCTCCACAATGTATTGTTTGGACTATGTGCCGCCGGAGTCATCTCCTGCCTGATCAGAAAATACAAAAGTTCCAATTAGAACACAATATTCCCTTTACAAAAAGTGCACCCGGCAATGAAATCAATTACGAAAACATTGCCGGATGCACTTTTAAAATTTATGGGCCAGTCTCAAAAAATACGATGCATTAATCCAAAATGATCAGCGCCATAAATACAAGATCTGTATCCCCTGTATTCGTCAGTCCGTGTCCCATTCCATCCGGTGTAAATGTCACATCTCCTGCTTTCACCGGGCGGATACGTCCATTGTCATCATAATTTCCTTCCCCACGAAGAATATAATATGTCTCACTCTCGTTGTGATGCTCATGATATCCAAGAGAACATCCCGGCTCCAGTGTAACTTCTGCATACATCTTGCACTTTCCGTTCAGTTCCTTCTCTTCCAGAATGTGCTTGATGATAACGTGTCCCTTTCCACCAGCCATGTTTTCTTTTCTCTCAACTCTTAATTCACTCATCTTCAATTCCTCCTAAAACATTTTTATTGTAAAGCTTATTTGCTGTTACTGTTCACACGATGTGCGACCAGCAACGCATCTCGCCATTTTAAATCGCCTTTGGCGATGGGGCGAGATGCATTCAAGTCAAAACACACATCCTCCGTGTCAATCAGCGAAGTGATTGACACGGGAGTGAACAGTAACCATTTACTACAATACTTCTTTTATCTGACATTTATTTCATATAGATCAATTCATACTCTCTTGTTCCAAGACCGATCTTCTCTGCATGTGCCAGACAAGTCTTGTACTCTGAATTCGGTGTTGTATTCTCAAAATGATCATGATGATCGCAGAAATTCTCTTCTTCCATACGATCTGCAAGCTGGCTGTGCGGCAACGGTGTTGCGCTAAGACAGACATCTGCACACGCCTGATCCAGTGCCAGCGGATCAAAAGAGGCAAACATACCGATATTCGGAAGGATCGGTGCATCATTCTCCGGATGACAGTCACAGTTCGGTGATACATCAACGATCAGTGAAATATGGAAGTTCGGTCTTCCATCCACAACCGCCTTTGTATACTCTGCCATCTTGCAGTTCAATACCTTGGTTGCCGCACTGTCCATAAATGAAATTGCATCAAAGTTACATGCCCCGATACATCTTCCACATCCGACACAATGTTCAAGATCAATCGACATCTTTCTTGCATCAGCATCATAAATCAGGCCGTCATTCGCACACTCTCTCAGACAGCTCTTACATCCTCTGCAGGCTTCCTGATCGATCGTCGGCTTACCAACAGAATGCTGATCCTTCTTACCGGCTCTGGAACCACATCCCATTCCGATATTCTTGATCGTACCACCGAAACCTGTCGTCTCATGCCCTTTAAAATGCGTCAGACTGATAAATACATCCGCATCCATCACGGCACGTCCGATCTTCGCTTTCTCTATGTACTCTCCTCCCTGTACCGGAACTTCAATATCATCCGTTCCCTTCAGGCCGTCTCCGATAATCACCGGACATCCGACACTCAACGGTGTAAATCCATTCTCCCATGCACAGTAAAGATGCTCCAGTGCGTTCTTTCTACTGCCCGGATATAGTGTATTAAAATCTGTAAGAAATGGCTTTCCCCCAAGCTCCTTCACAACATCAACAACCGCCTTGGCATAATTCGGACGGAGATAACTGATATTCCCCATCTCTCCAAAATGCATCTTGATCGCCACAAATTTATTTTCCATGTCAATCTCACTGATTCCTGCTTTCTTCATCAGACGTTTCAGCTTCGTTGGAAGACCTTCGCCAAGCTTCGCCCGGAAATCAGTATAATACACCCTTGCTTTTTCCATGATGTAAACCTCCTGTTGTAAATTCTGACAGCTTAACCCTGCATTCTTATCATACACTATAAATCTGACTCTTCCAATCATTTTTAGAAAAATAATAAAGTGGACATCCCCTTGACGATGCGGTATACTCAAATTATCAATTCCGAACTCAATAAATGCAGTACCATTCACCGGAAGGACGAAAAGAACCTGGCGAGACCTATCCGGATGAAGTTCATTTCTTCGATCAGGATATGAAGGAAATGGATGAAAGGAAACAGGAGTCGGTTTGCGTTACCCGTGTTGTACGCAGCGACTCCTGTTTTTTGTTTACCTTATTATTTTTTCTTTACCAGGCAACGCTTTTTATAGAATGCAATGCCATAGCAATGAATATGATCACTGTCATACTCGTCCTCAAAATCCCTTGCATACATTCTTTCATCAATTTGCCGCAATGCTTTCTCACACTCGGATTCCAGTTCATCTACCGACCTTGCACGTTTAGCCTCGAAAATTTGCTTGATTTCCAAATTCGGAATTTTCAATGCCACCATGTTGTCTTGCCAGCCATCATCAATCTTATAATCTCTAACCTGCGTTAAATATCCCGTCAAATACATTAAGCTCCACAGATTTTCCTCAGAAGAATGTAAATAGTCGTAAGTTATCTTGTCAAAAAATTTCACGCGCTCCAATGTATTTTGATACTACCGTCTTACTGGATAAATGACAAGTTGGGTAAGGTAAATAGTAGGATTGTTTAATGTAAACCAAACTCTTTCAATAGTTTTCTCTGATATTCTTTGTCAGCCGCCGCTTTTGTAATGTCTTCTGTACGTCCAAGTTTTGACAGTTCTAGAATTAATTGATTGATTTCTGCTCTTCCTTCTTCTATCCCAATCTTACGTCCATTCTCAATTCCTCGTCTTTCTGCGGTTAACATTCCTATATTGTAATCTCTAATCGCTCTTTGTCTTGTCTCGTATTCTAACCTCTTCTTTTCATCTGCGCTTAATTTATCCAACACATCATATGCTTCTTCCAATTCAGAATTTTTCTTTGCCATTTCTTCAAAATCCTTTCTGGTTTTTCCTCCAAGAAAGCGCATCCACTGCAACAGGCTTGTCTCATTTTTCTCTTCCGGCGGAAGTTTTGACAATTCTAAGATATGCATTTCCATAAGATCTGTATACTCTTTTCCTGGAAGCATGATAAAGTCTTCCTGCTTCTCTTTCGATGTTTTTACAATGTGATGATACTCTCCTTGTTGATACACTTTTCTTGTTTTCTTTCATAGAATTCTCCTCTCTTATGTGGGATGAATGATTGCCTGAAGAAGAGAATTCTAAAGTTATATTTATCTTAACACAAGATAGGTTTCTATGGAAGTAACTATCCCTTAAAATCAGATATTTGAAAAACAGTTACTGTTCACACGATGTGCGACCAGCAACGAGAAACTTGCTCCATCACATAATCTTCAAACAATATTCATCTTTTGGGTTTGTCATCGGATTATCTGCCCGGAATTCTGAGCTTATTGAATAATTACCGATTTGGTTCATAGATTTTTTTGCAGTTTATCAGAATGACGACTGCGTGGTATTAGATTAACATGAGAATTCTATTATTGCAAGCTGATTTTTTTATGCTCTGCCCTGTATCATCTCATCAGATGGGTGGATACCTTTCTTCCAATGCGGGAATGACGGATCATCCTGCTCCTGATCAATCAAATTCCAGTACAGTAATCTTATTTTGTAAAAATCTTCTTTTTCTGCCTTACGGAATATCATTTTGCCTACCTCTTTACTCATGCAGTTCCAACGGCAGCCCGTCCGGGTCATGGAAGAAAGTCATCTTCTTTCCTGTATAATCGTCGACCCGAATCGGCTCACATTCAATACCGACTTCCGCCAACTCATTCACCGTCTGCTCCACGCTATCAACGCAGAATGCAAGATGACGCAGACCACAGGCCTCCGGTCGGTTTACACGCTTCGGCGGGTTTTCTTCCGCGAAAATCTCCAGCTCTGTTTGCTCATTGACACGCAAATCCAGCTTCCAGTCCTTGCGCTCCGGGCGATAGTTTTCTCTGATGACAGAGAAACCCAGCTTGTTCACATAGAAATCCTTAGCTGCTTCGTAATCAGATACGATAATTGCAATATGATGTATTTTTGATAAATTCATTTTTCTCACGCTCCATTTCTTTTATTTCCATTACAAACTATATGGCGGCCTTCAAAAAAGACCGTGTTGTTAACTTCCAGTATTTTTACGACTCGTTTTAAAGATATACCGATTTATTAATCAAATGGTAACTCCTCCGTGTCCTGTATAGCCTTCTCCACATAGTCTTCAGCTTCTACAAGAAGGCCCTTTGTTTCTAAAAATTTTTCCATATGCACTCAGCACAACTTTTTGTGTTTTTTGACACTGCATGATCCAATCGGTATATCTTATCCAGTTGTCTTATCATTTCGATTTTCTCAAGTTCCCTAATTGCTGCCGAAACAGTTGGAAGTTAACAAATATCCTCATCAAATGCCTGCCGAATTGCGTCCTCATCATACATTGCCACAATCTGTTTCTCCTTCAGCTTTTTCTTAAGTTCCTTTTTTGATAATCCCGTCAGTCTCCTAACATCATCAAACGTCAGATAACTCTTAGGCTCTCCAAAGCTCATCATTGATTCATCCGGAAGATCAACCGGGTACTCTTCCTCCGGATGATCCTCCAGATGAAAGGCAATATAAAATCTCTGTGTACTCTTCAGATAACCGCATAGCCTCTGGTAAATATAAGTGATAGATCGTGCATAATCTTCATCCGGATTATATTGAAATGCATAGTGATTGATCTTATCTTCGTCATCCGTCACAATATTCCCCATCATAATTTCATCTTTTAATTTGAAATATGCCCGATTGATCGACTCTTCATCTGTCAAATCTGCATCTGATCCCACCTGCATGATTCCTACTGTTGTATGTCTTCCCGACCGTACTTTAATTCTCTCCAGTTTTCTTTTAAATCTGCCTCTATTATAATTCTCAAAAATCATGATTGAAAAAAGCAAAATCCAGATCCGGCTATCGTTTTCCGTAATCTGAATAATATCTTTATACTTTTTGTAAAAATAATTAAATCTATTACTGATATATTTGTCCAGTCTTGATTCACTCACGACCTTTTTCTGTGTATACACTTTATCAAGAAAAACGGTCATAAATTTATATACCACAGCAATTACAACGAGCCAGAATTCATTCACAAGTTCAGAAGCTGGTATAAATACTTTTTCCGGTTCACAGAGAAAATACTTAATCAGAAAACCGGCCGCTCCGATTCCTAATACCGCATTAAAAAGTTCATATCGCACATTATACAGTTCTCTTCTGTTCAGTAAAATACAAATAAGAAATGCACGGTACACATAATATGCTAGCACGTAAACAATCAAGAATTTTCTGCCAAAGGCTAATTCCTTCATGTTATAGCAAAACATTGACAGAAAGATCAAAACGACATTTGGAATCAAGATATTCATTAAAATATTTGTTGACATTCCTTTGTTCTGATCCGCGCGAAATGTAAATACCGCATATGGTCTTCCACTATTAGTGACACTGTGTAATACACTTCCACACCAGGAAATAGTATGTACGGTAATGGCGGCAAGGATAAGCAGGAATAGCAGGAAAAGCCAGTCTTTGAGATTGTATGAGAATATTGAGGTTAAAATGGTGTTTATCATTTGTGTATGCCTTCTTCCGTAAAGTTTATAAAAACTTTACCATATTAATATATAAAATTTCTAAGATTCAAAAATTATTTTATTTAAAAGCAAAAACTATCGTATCTAATTTTAGTTGTACCTATGATTAGAAGTTAATAAAAAAAAGAGCCCGACGCATCAAGCTCTTTCAAGATGTTGTCCGAAGACGACCATCGCAATTCATAGTTATAATATACCACACGGAATAAAATTATGCAAGATTTTTTAAGAATTGCTAATGAAATTTTGTAGCTGATTCAAATGTGCCCTCTGCTGAGTTCCAAGAATTTGATTACAAATATTAGGAGAAATCTGCGTTCTTAATAAATCTGTACACTCAACAAAGGAACTCACAAATTGCTTGCAAGCCGTTTTGGTTTCTCCCATTTTTCTTAGAATGTAAGTAATTAGGATTATGTAAGCATCAATATATTTAAAGTCAAGTCCTGTAATTCCCACCTCTGCTTCAAGTAGCGCGTTAAGGCGTCCGTTTATTGTGCTTGTTTGAAACCGAGTGTCAAAAATAGTATTATTATGTGCAACTGCATTCCGCAAATCCTTGATTGCATAAATCATATATTCGGTAATTTTTCCATCCGCATCAAGATTACTTGGTAAGTGAAGAATACTTGAAGTTTTTAATTTGACATTTAAATTTGAGCAGGCAAAAAAGGTTCCAAACTCTCCAAGTGCCAGAGACTCAAAAACAGCCCAAATAGGAATTGGGCGATCCGAATCAAAGAAATGATTGACTGTTTGTTTCTTATTTGAGTAATCACGCAAAAGTGCATTGTTAATTTTGCCCTTAAGATTCATCCTCTTAACATATTGCTTATGATATTGCTTACTTCCAGGAGCATAGGATTGGTAATCTGTAATGGATTTATTAAAAATGACATCAAGATTTTCTGACTTGCTGTCTTGAAGTACAGCTTCAATCACATAACTTTTTAATGCATTTTCAATAAACATTACCTTCGGATAAATTGTGGCTTTTAGCTGCATATCAAATTTGTTTAATGCTATAACCTCATCCAGGGATGAAAAAGGAATGCGCTGGTTTGGGTTACGAATGAAACGATACCCCTTGTATCCGTGGTAATAGCCAATATTTCGTAAAGACTGCGCCTGGTTGCTTTTAACTGTAATCTGATGATGATTTCTCAAATATTTCATAAGCCGATTAATTGACAGCATATTTTATCCTCCTGGCTAAAAATATATCTATATTATAGCACTCTTGAGAAATATGTGAAAGATAAAAATCATAAGGGACTACTTCGGGTACATACATATCCTTAATTTCCATCCCAAAATAGTCCCAAGCATCTTGGTCTGGAAATAAAGTCTAATGAAACCGATTTTTTTATATCCATACCCAGTGATTTTACCAAGCATGGCTCTAAGCTGTGATACGTCGTTAATACTTCCAGGATAGGCTTTGTAAAAGAGTGGTTCTTTATTCTTAAGATCATATCCAACCGAATAGTTGATGATAGGTGAACCGATATCTGTCTTGACATGACCAAATTCAGCCAGTTCAATCTTTCCGGCCTGGCAGTCTTTGACATGGAATCTTCGTTTTTGGCATTTCTTGGCTGTTAGATATAGTTTGTTTTGAAGTTGTCGTACTTTTTCTTTGGAGTTATTAGTCTTCATGACATTCTCTCACACTCCCCTCTTATCAAGAATCCGATTTCGTCTTTTACTTATACGGTTCTTCTTTACCTGCCTGGTGATAAGTAGGGTCTCCCCAGTTCCGGGACACACCTTTCATACATACCGTTCCCCATATACCGGAGGATTTTCGTTGGTGCTTTTCCAGTTTCTTCCCAATTTCCATGGTCTTCGCCCAATAGGACAAGGCTCGACTTCCTCTTTTCTCCTCTTTTGAGAGAAGTTTTATTTACGATACGGCAGGATTCACTTTATGTTGCGGTCTGCATGATTGTTAGCACTTCTTATGAAGTTACATTACCCATCCGCTTAGTACCCTGTATTACTACAACGCACCGGATTTGACTATATGGCTCACTGGTGATTACCATAATCGGACTTACACCGACTGGTGTGCCCCAGCTTTGCTGGGCACGCTCCTATTAAATTAAAAAGAGCACTCCAGAAACCAGCCCTGGAGTGCTCTTTATTTAACTATATCTATTTGATAATGTTATTGGCAAAGTCATATCATATGCTTTTTTTACATTTTCTAAAAACATCAACAACTCTCCAACAGTTTTATAATCAGAATAGTAATATGTCACTATATCTGATTTCTGAATAAACTGCCATACTTCATTCTCAAAAGAATCTGTAAAAATATTTTTTAAATCATCATTATTATATTCCCCTGATAGGCCTGCAAACATAGCACCAATTTTCTCAGAGGTATACAAAGCAGTAGTTTCATTAGAATCAAGTCCACGCCAAAATGACAAATGTTCCATCGGTTTACTTGATACTGTATGAATTATTGCATAGAGAAAAGATTCTGGTGCAAAGTAGTCTGGCAAGAAACAAATATTCCGGGTATGGTTTCTGTCATTCAACTGCAATTTCTTTGGGTCATATTTCTCATCTAAATAATCTCTTATTTTAGGTTTTTGTAATGGATCTTTATATCTTGCATCACCATCTAAAATAAAAATAACACGTTTAAAATATTCATCTGCATCATTTACTTTAAACAATTCTTCACATCCTAAAATTGTAGAAATATGTTTAGTGTTATCTGCAAATTGCAATAATCTCCCCAAGCTATGTATGCTATCATTTATTTTTGCATAGTCTCTTACATCTGAACTATTTCTAAGAACAGGGTTTTCAATATTACTTTTAACTACATGGTATATATTCCGAAAGGCATCCATTAGCATTCCAAATACAGCTTTTCCAATTTCATCCTCAAAATAAACTTTGACCTTAGGACGTTGAAAACTCAAGCTACCGAACATATCTGCTTTTAAAAGTTCATATGACTTCCTATCTGTAACATAAGGTGCAGAAGGTGTTTTTAAATACACGACTTTAAAATCTGTGCTATTTCTTTTTTCTTTCTTCAACACCTCTTTCAGTATAGTCAGGGAATGAGTGCTTACCACAAATTGAATGCTAAGTTCTTCTGATAGCTGGTTAAACAAATCCAACAGCCTAATCTGTGTATCTGGGTGCAAGGAAACATCAATCTCATCAATACATAATAAAGCGCCTTTATAGTCATCATCTAATGACAGCATATAAATATCCACTAAAGCACTGATAATATTCCCAAGATTATCTTGTCCAATGGACTGTGATAATGTAGGTGTATTATTAATATCCATATGTAGTGAAGCTCTTGAACAGGTATTTTTCTCGACCTTTGATAAAACTGCTTCGTTCTTTATTGAATTGGGTATCACCGTATTGTACCAGTATTTATATTTCTCATCCGCTTTCTTTTGATAAAAAGGATTTGTTTTCCTTATTTCCGTGATTTTAACTGTATCCTTACGTTCTCCAAGAGGATACAATCTTGAAAGACTTAGGTATATGGTAGGAATTCTTACTCTTGCAGCACCTCCTACATCATATTCCATTTTCGCTTTTTCTTCAGCCTGCTTCAATGTGCAGTCTTCTATATTAACATTGGTTGTTCTCGGTATAATTCTAATTCCACGACCAGTTTTTGTATCATCCTTAAAAGATAATCGTTTTGTTAATGCTGTTGTTTCATCATCTTCAACATACGTCAAATACAATTTATAATTCTCGAAATCCTCATCTTTATCTACATTAAAGAAATCGTAAAATTCTGGCTGGAAATTACTTCCCAATACAGATTTTTTATTTAACCCTGAACCAGATGCTATTAAAGACAACAAATTGGATTTTCCAACACCATTTTGACCACTAATTACAGTGATTTTTCTTCCCAATTCGAATGAAACTTCTTTAAAATTTCGAAAATATTCAATATTGAAATGATACGGTCTTATTCTTTTGTTAGATGCCATTTTATTTCCTCTTTTATCGTAAATTAATGCATATCTTTTTCTCTTCTAAACTTTTTTTATCTGGAATCATATTTACATTGCTAAAAATGATAATTTCACTCGCTGTACGTTTTTCAGCAGCACTATAGTTCAAATCAAAACGTCTTAACTCATGATTCACATATATATTTGCAATTTCCGGTACATCATCATAAGTAATGACCCAATCACAATTTACTGATTCATTAATCATTTTCTCAATACGCACATGATCCTTATAATCAAAAAAGTTTAAATACAGTTGCCTTCCTTTTCCAAAGTAGGGCGGATCAAAATATACAAATGCATTATCTTCATACTTAGGCAAGTAATTTTTTACAAGTGAAGACACGTCTTTGTTGTATATATGAATCCCATCCTTCCTTTCCACTATTTTAGATATTCGTTTAATCAGGTTATCCTTATTAAATCGTGCATCCAGTTTCCAGTTCCCATTCTGCTCTAAACCGCCAATAACTCCACCTTTGATAATCCCTGATCTGTTGGTTCTATTCATATAAAATGTTGCAAAGCCGAGTTCAAAAGTATATCTTCTGTCTGCATTCAACATAATAGCTCTCTGTCTGTTCCATTCATCAATACTTAATGGAACGTTGTTTATTTCTTCAATAAATCTATCTGTTTCAGTTAAAAGTGCACGCCAAAAAGAATAAATCCCCTTGTCCAAATCATTTATGACAATTCGATTTACTACATCATTTTCTAATAAGTCTAACGCTATACCAGCGCCACCAGCAAACGGCTCTATATAAGTACCGCCCACATGACCAGTTGTCTCAATTAAATGCTTCATAAGCGGGGCTAATTTTCCTTTGCCCCCCGGATATCGTAATGGAGAATAAAACATATTGATTTTCCTCCTGTAATTTTCTTGTCCACACAAAAACATAATTATACAAATACAGTATATCATTCTTCGGCATATCAATTCAAGCATAACACCTTTATTATGAATGTTTTTATCAAATTAAAGTAAACGGTGAATAGTAGGTACCACGATTTTTGCTAGTTTTTATGAGATAATTACTTTAAAAAATCTAAGGTTTTTTAGAGGGAGGATAATCTCATGAATAAAATAACTCATAAAGTCCGGTGTGAACAATGGACAAGTATCATCAAAGAATGTCTTGCTAGTGGAATGCCTAAAACAACCTGGTGTCGAGAACATGGCATTTCGGACAAAGCTTTTTTTACTGGCAACGAATTCTCCGAGAAGAAGCATATCTAGGCCATAAAAGTCCGACTGAAACCTTCTACTATTATCATCAGGTAGAAGGCGCTTTTAAAACATTAAAGCAAAGGGATGATATATCTAAGCGAGTAATACCGGAGGTAAAGGAATATGAGTAATAAGGATTTTGATAAACTGTTCTTTTCTAAAACACGAGATTTCTTAGATGAATTCCTACCTAATCAGTGTAGTCGTAGCGAATGCACCGTGAAGTCATATCGAGATGCTCTGACAATCTTTAAAAGATTTGTACAGACGCAGGGAATAAAGCTGACTGATTTTGGATTTGCTGACTGTACACGAGAGTTTATGCTCTCATTCATGGAATATCTTCAGGACAAAGGATATCAAAAATCATCGTGTAACCAAAGATTGACCGCTATCAAAGCGTATATGTGGTATGTGGCCGATGGCGACATAACCTGGCAACAAAATGCTCTAATGGTATCACGTGTACCATTTCTTAGAGTTACCGAAAAAGAGAAGCCTATACTTAGTGAGGAGTGTCTTTCGGACTTATTGTCTGTGCCTCCAGTATCAAAGAAAGGAATTCGCGATGCAACAATAATGATAATTCTGTATGATTCAGCAATTAGACTAAGTGAGCTGCTTGACCTAAGGGTATCCGACGTTAATATTGAAAGTGAGAATCCATACCTTAGAATTCATGGCAAAGGTGATAAAGAAAGAATAGTTGCTATATCAGATAGTGCCAAAAATCATCTTATTCGTTATTTGAGTTTGTATCACAATGACAATCATAATGAGTATCTCTTTTATACTGTCATACATGATAAAAAGCACAGGATGTCACCAGGAAATGTTGAAAGAATCATAAACAAATATGCTGAACAAATCAGAGATAGTCACCCTGATTTGCCAGATAAGGTTCACCCACATATGCTCAGAAGGACAAGGGCGACGAACTTATATCAAAGTAATGTTGAACTTGAACTGGTATCAAGAATTCTGGGCATAGGTGATAACCTCTTTCCTTTTATAGTTGTTTAAGTATAGCACTGTGTTGGGGTGAGGACAATACAAATAATCTCATCCACAGCTAAATCAATTCAGATAAAAATTTTTTATCAGCAATCAAGCAATCAGTTTTATGCAAAGAAATTAGCCTATTAAAATGCTTTACTGTTCCGCTATCTGCAAAACGGTGGTCAACAATATTTATAGCCTCGCTTCCTCTGCCAATGAATAATAAATATTTAGGCGAAATAGGGAAAATCATACCATTGCTGTTCGCAGATTCAACTTTTAGTTTGTGTTCAAATGCCGGGTTATCCGATGTGATAAAAGTTCCAGCATTATTGTATGCTTCAAATAAAATCATTTGGCAATTTTCAAGTGCAGATTTAACCGCATTATGATAAAAGCCCCTTGCCTTTTTGAAAAAGATTTTGTACAGTTCCGCATACCATATAGCTTGCATCATATCGTCCGCATATTTTCTTCCTTCTTCAGTATTATCTAACGCTTCCGAGCCTTCGGAAAAAATAGATGTAAATAGCGGATAGAGCAACCTTTCTTTTACGTTCTGGTATATTCCCATTGCATCAAAAGAAGGATTCCTGCAAAGCATAATGAAAAATGCGGTCACCATATTGATTGCCACATCCTGCGGAATCGTTATCTCACTTCCATCAAATCCAGCTGGTTTTCCATTATGTACAGCTGAAATAAAATTTGGATATGTTGTTTCCCAATATTTTTCAAAGAAATCATCAAATGATGTTTCCAACAAATAACTATTCATCGCATGGATATTGCTTAAAATTGATGACTTTCCAGCAATATTCCCATCATCATAATAAAATTCCCAGTCATCAACATCAAAGAAATGCTTTTCAATACTTCTTTTTGTTTTTATAATGCTATATCCATATTTCCCATAAATATGAGGTTCAGACTTTTCTCTTAAATAGTGATACACCATACCAACAAAGTCTTTTCTTACTTCTGGGCATGATTTTCCGATAAAGGAATAATTATATCTAATTGTGTACAAATGCCGTTTCCAGAGAACAGAATTTTTATTTTTGCCTTGTCCAATATCTGAATTTTCAAAAACATATATGCCCTTAAATTTTTTATCGGGTTCTTCTATTGTCTCAACCTCAGTTTCCCACGTCTTCATATAAACACGCGGCACATAGTGTTGTCTCCTCGTTGGCATTCAAATTCCTCCTCCCATAATCTGCTTTGAGTATATCACAATTCCATCTCTTTTCACAGACGCTTTCTTGCCTTCATGATTCCGTAGTACATCAATCCGCCAATCACTCCACCGACTGTGTTGTAGAAGATGTCCGATAGCTGGAACGTTCCCAAGCGAAGCAATAATTGTAGCATCTCAATGCTTACAGAAAAGATAAATGCTATCTTCCCGCTATACCACAGTATCTTCTTCCAACTGTTTCCTATCTTCTCTCCGAACGTCC
>OLRC01000072.1_pt1 | contig 70329 bp, 58 predicted proteins | sample 1672081 | NCBI WGS metagenome assembly OLRC01 (sample SAMEA3136643, study PRJEB25190) | human gut metagenome | biome: human gut; feature: human-associated habitat; material: faeces | place: Austria | collected 2013
CCTTGCTGCGGAACACGAAATTGCGCTGGATCGGGAAGTTGATGCACTCGCCAATGACCATAGCGATCATATACGCGCAGAAGTACGGAAGCCCCCCGTGGGCGGCATCGTAGCCGAGGATGTTCCACTTGAAGGTTTCGCCAAACAGGGTCACATCCACGCCGGGCCAGCCGAAATCCACCACCGGCAGACTGCTGAACGCAGCGGGCAAAAATTGCAGCAGCAGATACTTGAACACGGTAATCAGATTCGACACGATGACGAACAGACCGCCCTCGCGCACCCACTTGGCTGCGGCGGGGTGTTTTGCCGCAAAATTATTCCAAAACTGCATAATGCAACCTCCATCAAGCGCCGCGCAGACGCTTTTCCATCTGCGCATTCAGCACCACATTCTTAATTGCTTCATAAATCACCCGCACAAGACCCAAGATCCAGAAGCCCTGCAATTCCATGACAATGCCGTCCACCATGCCCATACTGATGGCACCGTTTGTCATCTTTGCCAAGGCGCGAAGGGGCATATTGTACTGGAACAAAATGTTCAGGTCCGGCTTGCCGCGTTTATAGCTGACATCCAGCAGGCTCGTCAGCACGAGCCAGACAAGCCAGCCCAGCGGGCTGCGGGCGTGGTTCAGTTCGCCCAAGGTCAGATTGCGGTCAATTTTGGTTTTGCCGTTCGGGATGGGATGCCCCAGCAGCTTTTCAAAGTCCGCATCGGAAACGCTCAGCACATCCCCTTTATAATAGCAATCCAAGTCCACATCTTCATACGGATGCACGGTAGCCGTTCCATGCACGGAGATTTTCTCGCACAGCCGGATATCCTCCACGCTTGCGCCGACAAGCAGCTCGTACTCGCCGCCCTCGATTTCCCAGCGGTTAGCCTTGACATTCCAGAAACGGAACGCCTTATCGTCCAGCATGATCGTGATGCGCTGTTTCTCACCGGGGGCAAGCGTTACGCGGGCAAATCCTTTCAGTTCCTTTGCAGGGCGGAAAAGCTCACTGTTCTTTTTAGCAACATACAGCTGCACGATTTCCGTACCTGCCACACTGCCGGTGTTCGTTACGGTAAGGCTGACCCCCTGTTCATCGGCGACCATATCGCTGTACGCAAACATCGTGTAGCTCATACCATAGCCAAACGGGAAGCGCACAGCTTTTTCCGCCGTGGTAAAGTAGCGGTAGCCGATGTACAGCCCCTCGCGGTACTCCACAGTCTTGCGGCGGGTGGCAAAGTCGGCGGCACTGGGTACGTCGGCGTAGGCCAGCGGCCATGTTTCTGCCAGCTTGCCGCAGGGATTGACCTTGCCGGTCAGTGCATCCGCAACGGCGCCCGCCCCCGCCTGACCGCCTAAGGCGGCGTACAACAGGGCTTGGCAGTTGTCCAGCCACGGCGTTTCGACTACGCTGCCGCTGTACAATACCACGACAATTTTCGGGTTGACGGCCGCCACAGCCTGCAGCAGATCCACCTGATTTTGCGCAAGGCGCAGATTGCTGCGGTCAAGACCCTCACTCTCGGCGATTTCATCCAGACCCATGCACAAAATAACTGTATCCGCCTGTGTCGCCAGTTCGCAGGCGGATCTCTGCAAAGCAGCATCCGGCTTACCGTGGCGGTCAAAGCCCTGCTGATACCCGATGACGTTCAACTCGGAGTCGATCAGCTTATCCAGCAGCACATCCACCTGTGTCGAGTTCACCATGCTGGAGCCTGCGCCCTGATAGCGCGGGTTTTTGGCAAAGTCACCGATGACAGCCACCTTGGTACCCGCCGCCAACGGCAGCAAAGCGCCCTCGTTTTTCAGCAGCACAAGGCTTTCCGCGGCGGCGCGGCGGGCAAGCGCATGATGGGCTGCCGCATCAAACTCGCGCGGGGCAGCGTCCAGCGCAGCCTTGGTATCAAACACCAGCGGCAGCAACTCTGACAAGCGGGCGTCGATGTCGGATTCAGAGATTTTCCCGCTTTCCACCGCCGCCAGCAGTTCGCGCACGCTGTCCCCGCCGGGCGCGGGCATTTCCAGCGTGGAGCCGTTTTTCACACCCAGCGCATGGTCGTTGCTTCCGCCCCAGTCGGTGATGACCGCGCCGTCAAAGCCCCATTCACCGCGCAAAATTTCCATGAGCAGGTGCTTATTCTCGTTGGCATACGTACCGTTCACAAGATTGTAGGACGACATAATGCTGCGGGGATGCCCCTCTTTGACGGCAATTTCAAACCCGGTCAGGTAGATTTCCCGCAGGGTGCGCTCGTCCACGATGGAATCCGAAGCCATACGCCGCGTTTCCTGACTGTTGACGGCAAAGTGCTTTGGGCAGGCAGCTACGCCCTTGGACTGGATGCCGCGAATATATCCCGCCGCCAGCTTGCCCGCGAGATACGGGTCCTCAGAGAAATACTCAAAGCTGCGCCCGCACAGCGGGTTGCGCTTCATGTTAAGCCCCGGTCCCAACACCACCGACACTTCCTGCGCAGCGGCTTCCTCGCCCAAAGCTGCGCCGATTTCCTCGCCCAGCGCGGCATCCCAGCTGTTCGCAACAGCCGATGCTGTGGGGAAGCAGGTGGCGGGAACACTGGGGTTCAGCCCCAAGTGGTCGCTCTCCCCCGCCTGCTTGCGCAAGCCGTGGGGACCGTCCGACAGCCAGATCTGCGGGATGCCGTGTTTGGGCATACCCCGCGTTTTGAAGGTTTCCGCACCGGAAAGCAGCGCGCATTTTTCTTCCAAGGTCAATTTTTTCAGCAAAAGTTCTGTATTTTGCATATATTTTTCCCTTCTCATAAGAAAAGCCGCATCCAACGCCTGCAAGCAGACATCAGACGCGGCTTTTATTCAGCAAGTACCGTTAGGGCAATGGACGCTTACTCTGCCGCCAGCGTGACCACAGCCTCGTTGATGGAGTAGGTGGTGCTGGAGCCCCAGCCGGAGACGATTTCGTCGTGGGCGGGGATGGTCAGCTGCTTGCTGCCGTCCTCACCCTCGGTGATGGGCACCGTCAGGGCATCGCTGCCGTTCAGGGTCATGGTAAGGGCATTGTCCTGCGCATCCACCAGCGTGCCGGTGATGGATGCAGAGCCGTCGGCGGCAGTCAGCGTGCAGACCTTGTGGGAGTAATCCACCAGCAGCACGGCATCCGTTGCGGTGGGCGTCTCGCCCTGCACCAGCTCATAGCTGCCCGTGTACTGCTCGGTGACCAGATCCTCGACCTGCACTTCAAACGTAGCGGTTGCACCCAGGAAGGAGGCCGTCACGGTCTTGGTGCCTGTGGTGTCGCTGTCGTAACCGGTGAAGGTCAAGCGACCGCCCCAGATGGACTCTTCCGCACCGTTGGCGCGGGTAGCCGTCACAACCAGCTCGCCCGGGTTGAAGGTGTCGCCCGTGTAGAAGGTGCGCAGGTTGGAGGCATCGATCGTCAGGCTCTTGGCAGGGGCATAGGGCTGACCGTAGATGTTGATGTTGCGGGTGAACGCACCGCCCATAACGCCATAGCTCAGGCTGGCTTCCATGCTGTATGCGCCGTGGTCGGTGTCAAAGACGAAGACATCCGCATCTGCGCCGCCATCCACATTGGTGGGGCGCACAGTGCCGTCAGCGTCCTGGTTGCCCAGCAGATGAATGACGAAGTTCTTCTCGCCGTTTTCATCGTAGTTGTACCAGTAGCCGTAAACATGGGAGATAGAGTCGCCGCCCACGGAGGTGCTGGGACCGCTGAAGGAACCCCACATCGAACCGTCGGTGTAGCAGTACATATCCAGACAGGCCGGATCCACGATGGTGCTGAAGCCTTCGGTGTACTGACCCTCGAAGAAGTAGGCAACTTCCCCGTTCGGCTCCTTGGCTTCCCAGGTTTCCTGCGGGATGGCAACCAGGTCATCCAGCGTCTTGGAGGTGAACTCGTTGTCGCTGTAGTTCATAACGGGACCCTCGGCAGAGGTCTGCGCCGCATCGGGGGCAACCTCCGCATTGTCGGCCGAGGGCAGGCTGCTGCTCTGCAGGGAGAAACCGCCCACGCAGACCGCAGCGACCACGACCACCGCACCGGCGGCAGCAAACTGTTTGCCGGTGGCTTTTGCCTCGCCGGTTTTCGTCTGCTTGCAGAAGCAGGCAATCACGCTGAGCAGGCAGGCAATGAACGTGCCGACCATATAGAACACGCACAGACCGGCGTTGCCGCCCGCAAAGGTGACATGGTTGATGACGTCGGCAAAGACGAAATACAACTGCACAACGACAAGATACAGGGCGATATTATAAATGACCGCCTGAATCAGTGCGCTGAACGGAACGGAAACAAAGAAGAAAACGAGCGAAGCGGCAGCACCGACCAGCAGCACCACGCCGGCCATCGTGCCGGAGTGACCCAGAGGGGCAGCCGTGGCCTGTGTGAGCAGGAATACAATGCCGGTGATCAGCGCGACCAGCGCTGCGGCAAGGCAGAACCAGCTGCCCAGCCCTTTATTTTTCAAGCCTTTATTCATCAGGTTCCACCTCCATCAATTCTTTTTGGCGGCACGATTCTTCCGCTTTTCCTCGGAGAAAACGTCCGTGTAGGTATGCAGCACATACATCACGACAGCGGCAACGGCCAGTGCGCAGAACACAACATCGAGGGCGCGCAGGGTCGTCTGCCACCACGGGGCTGCGTCGGAAACGACAACGTCCTCCGCGCCGGAGCCGCCCATAGAGGACTGCAGCATGACGTAGTACAGATAATGGTTGGAGTCGATGACCTTCTGCAGCAGGTCGCCGTCATCGGTGCTGGTGATCAGCTTCTCGATTTCGGTCGGGCGGGCGGTATCCAGGCAGAAGATGTTGTTGCCCGCCATCAGCATTTCGGGGGCGGAGGAATACTCGGACGCAGTCAGAGCATCGTCGATGATGTAGCCGCCGTAGTTCCACTCGTCGCGCAGGATGTGCTGGATGCCCTGGTTGGCGGCAGCGTACATAACGCCGATACGGTTGTAAGCGGTCATAACGCCGAGAGAATCGCCCTCAGCCAGAGAACCCTCAAAGGCGCGCATATAGATCTCGCGGATGGCCTGCTCGTTCGCAAAGGTGGAAATGCCCTGACGACCGGCTTCCTGCTCGTTCAGGAAGAAGTGCTTGACCGTGCCGATCAGACCCTTGTTGCGCATACCGCGGGAAACGGCCTTGGCAGCATAGTAGCTGAGAACGCCGTCCTCGGAGAAATACTCAGAGGTACGACCGGAGTAGGGAGAACGCAGGGTGTCCGCGCCGGGCGCGTAGGCGATGGGGATGGACGCATACAGCGCATCCTCGCCGTACATCTCGCCAAAGCGGGTCTGCACATCGTGGTTCCAAGTTGCGCCGACGATGGGCAGCGTAGCCCAACCGGTGCAGTTGCGGCGGTCGCCGTACTTAAACTGACCGTTCATGCCCTCGGGACCATCGACGATGGTGCAGCCGGGCTTGTTGACAGCCTTGACAGCCTTGATGCCCTTGGAGTCGCCCATGTTGATGAGCAGATCGCTCAGCGTCAGCTGAGAAAGGAAGTCGTTCCACTTCGGGTCGTCGAAGGCGACACCGATCATATCGCTGAAGTTGATTTTCTCATCCAGCTCCACGCCGAGGTTGAAGTCGGAAACGCTCTTGGCATCGGCTGCCTTGACGTAGGTCTGCATATTCAGACCGTTGTACAGCTTATCGTTGACCGTCAGGGTCTCCAGCGTGGTGGGGTAGGTCGTATCCCACGCGCTGCGGGACAGGTAGGTGATTTTTTCGTCGTCGTTCGCCCAGTAGTTCACATCGGCGTCGTCGAAGGTATTCGTGACTTCCACATCGCTGTTGTAACGGGAGTTGCGGTACTTTTGGGTATCGACCTCGGTGTTGGGGGCGGTCCATGTGGCCACGGCGGCGGTGTTGCCGGTGACGACATTGCCGTCCTGATCGATCAGCTTGCCCGCAACGGCGTCACCGCACTTGGCGGCCAGCACATTGTTCAGTGCCTCGTGTGCGCCGTTGCCGACGGCGAAGTAGTAATCGCCCGCATCGAGGATGTAGCCCTTCGCGCCGTTGGCGTCATAGGACGCGAGGAAGTAGCCGGGCACATCGACCGTGACAGTCTCGGATGCACCTGCGGCCACGTCGATTTTGTCATAGCCCAGCAGCTGGATCGAGGACTTTTCGACGTTGTTCTGCTTGTCGTAGTCGGTGTAGGGGGTCTGTGCGTACAGCTCCACCGTAGCCTTGCCGTCCCTGTCGCCGGTGTTGCTCACCGTGACGGTCGCCGTGAAGGTGTCGGTGTCGCTGTTGTAGTCCAGCTTGTCAAGGTTGTACTCATAGGTCGTGTAGGACAGACCGTAGCCGAAGGGGAAGCAGACCTCCTCGGCGTAGTTCCAGCCGTCGGTCGAGGCTTTGGTGCCAACCGCGGAATCGGCGTTGCCCTGACCGAGGATGGTGTCCTCGTAGCGGGTCTCGTAGTAGCGGTAGCCGACATAGATGCCCTCGTTATAGCTGACAAAGCTGTCGCCTGCCGCGCGGGGCGTTTTGCTGCCGTAGTTGTAGGCGTGCAGACCGAAGTTCTCGGCACTGGGCGCGGACAGGGAGTTGGCGGCAAAGGTGGCGGTGGTGTGACCGGAGGGGTTGACCTCACCGGTCACAACGCGGATGGCGCCGGGCATACCGTAGAAGCCGGGGTTGCCGACCCACAGCACAGCGTCAACATTGTACTCGTCCAGCCAGTCCATCTCCATCGCAAAGACGGAGTTCAGCAGGACGACAGTTTTCTTGAATTTGCCGGAGTCCTTGATTTTCTGGAAGATCGCTTTCTCGTTGTCGTCCAGCTCCAGCATACGCTTGCCCTCGTCGTTGACCATCGCAAGGTCGTTGCCCTCGGTGGCAAAGCGGGACAGCGTAACAAACGCGACATCGCCATAGGACGCAAACGAGTCGGTGACGCTGCTGGTGAACAGCGCCGGGTCATATTCGCCCACGCTGGAAACGCTTCTTGCTTTCGGCGCTTCGGCGGAAGCGTAGGCGTCCAGCACGGTTTGGTTCACGTTGAAGCCGGCATCCTGCAGGGCGTCAACGGGGGTTTTCTGATAATCCGGGTTTGTGGAGGAACCGCCTGCGGTGCTGCGGAACACCGGGTCGATGCTGCCGCGGCCAAAGACCGTGACGTTGCGCTCAGACTCGGAAAGCGGCAGGGCGTTGTTGCGGTTGTAGAGCAGCACGCTGCCCTCTTCTTCTTCCTGCTCACAGAACTGATAAGCGGCTTCGATGTACTTTGCGTAGCTTGCATCAGACAGGGTGCCGTCAGCGGAGAACTCCGTGCCGCCGTAAGATGCGCCAGCGCCTTCGATGCCGAGTGCATGGTTGACTTCGCCTTCCTGCTGGAACGCAATAGTCGTTCCGGTCAGGACAAGGTTGGCCACCAGCACAGCCGCGCCGGACAAGCCCAGCCAACGGCGGGACTTGCTTGAGGTTTCCTTTTGTGCCATAGGTTTTTCTCCTTCCTAAACTGTCACAGATGAATGATACGATGCGCTTGCTGCCAAGGGCTGTGCACTTCCCTTTTGCAGAAACCGTTCATATCTTTTTCACAAAGCTATCATAAAGGGAAGCGTTGACCGGGTCAATGCAGTTGGCGTAAATGTCAAAAAACACGGCACAAATGACAACGAAGAAAAGCGGCCGCCTTTCGGCAGTCGCTTTTGGGTTATGCAGTTTCTTTTTGGCTTTTCCCGCAGGGGAAGGTGACCACCAGATAAAAAATCGAGTCCTCCACAAAGCAGTCTGCCGTGCCACCGTACAGCTCGGCAATGCTTTTGATGCTTTTTATGCCGTAGCCATGCTCCTCGGTATCCTGCTTGGTTGTGACGATAGCGCCGTCCCGCAGCGTCGGCGGTGCGGGGGTGTAGTTCTGCACGCGGATGACCGCCATGTCACGGCAGCGGCTGATGTCCAGTGTGATGACCCGCTTAGACGCATCGTTTACCTGCGTCAGACACTCAATGGCATTGTCCAGCGCATTGCCCAGCAGGGAGTAAATGTGGTAGTGCTTCATATCCTCCAGACAGCTGCCGTCTGCCGAGCAGACCAGCTGAATACCTGCCCGCCCGCAGAGTGCCGACTTTTGGGTCAGTGTGATGTCCAGCGCCTTATTCCCGGTGAGATAGCGCAGGTTCAGGTTGTCCATCTCTTCTTCCAGACGGGCGCGTTCCTCATCTGTGGCGCGGGAATACTGCTGTTTCAGGTCATGGTAGCGGATGTTGATTTTTTCCATGTCTTTTTTTGCCTGCTCATACTGCTGCTTGTCACATTCCAACAGCTGCGCCAGCATTTCATTCTCGTGTTCCAGACTTTTGATGCTGCAATTTGAAAATTCCAGCGCCAGAATCGTGATGGCAAACAGGATGCAGAACGCATTCAGCGCCAGATAGGCGGTCAGGTAGGACTCTGCGCTGCTGTCCAGAACATCCTCCAGCACAACACTCAGGTAGACCGCGGCAATCAGGAAAAAGCCGGAGTAAAGCACGGTCTTGACATTGTCAAACAGCAGGCGCCCGCGCCGGATGCGCAGGGTGAGCAGCAGGTAGATGACCAGACATACCACAAGGTTGCTGAAAAGCAGAATGACAAAGGTAACGAGCCTGTCCGTGCGCCCATGCTGAATCAGCCAAATAATAGGCATATAGGCCAGCTTACTGGCAATGTGCTGCACCGCGTAGGCACAGGTTGTATAAAACAGGGCGTGCAGCGGGCTGCAGTCAAAGCTGAACCATATCAGACCAAACAGCAGCGTCGTATACAGCAGCAATCTTGCCCAAAGCGGCAGAAATGTCAGGGTGTTCGTCAGTGCGAGAAAGCCCCATACACCCGCCGCCAACCGCGGAACGAAGCAGCTGCGGCGCTGCCCCCACGGGACAAACAGGCCAGCGCATAGAATCATACCCAGCTGGACTTGCTGGTTCAGTATCCAATTTATGACCGGCACGGGTCTTCCCACTCCTTTTTTGCCATATATCGAGAAAATGCTTCGGTGAAGGCGTCCTTGTAGGTGCGCCCGATGGGCAGTGCCGCCCCGCCGATATAGACATTCATACGGCTTACCGCCGTGATACAGCGCAGGTTCACAAGATAACTGGCGCTGCATCGTACAAAGCCGTAGGGCGTCAGCTGCGCCGCGATTTCCTGCATCGAACCGCGGTTTTTGATGATCTCAGTCTTACCGTCCCCGCCGCACAGGTTGTACAGCAGGTCGTGCTGGCGCACCTCCACATAGGCGATTTCCGCTGCATCCAGCAGCCGCGTCACGGCGCCGTCCTTGACGACAATGTGCGGCGGCGTGACCTTTTGATCGGCGCGCTTTTGCAGCACCTTCAGCGCCCGCGTCAGATACATATGGAAGGAGTACCACTGTATCGGCTTTACAATAAAGCCCAGTGCGCCGACACTGTACCCATTCAGCGCGAATTGCTGCAAATTCGTGCAAAAAATGAGGATGACGTCTTGATCTGTCTCCCGGATTTTTTCGGCCAATTCCATGCCGGACATCTGCGGCATATCAATGTCGAGATATAAAATGTCAAAATCACGGTCTTGCGCCGCCAGATAGACTGCCGCGCAGTCGAACTCCTGTACGTTCAGTTCTGTGCCGTTCTCCGCGCCAAACCGCGCCAGTGCCTGTTTCAGTTGGTCTCTTTCTTGTTTTTCATCGTCCACAATGCCGATTCGGATCATCGTGCGTTCCTCCCTCCGCGCAAGGATCTATACAAATATGATATACCCCCGAACGCAGCCTCGTCAACCTTTTACGAGCGAATCGCCCAATTTTTTCAAGATATTTCCGGAATACCGCGCTCTGCGTAGGGAAGATTCCTGACCACCGTTTGACCACTACTGTGCAGTCGCACTAGGCTCAAAGTGCCAATGTGAAAAATATACCAAACAAGCCCGGTCGTCTTAACACAATCTTAATACCCCGGCAGAAAAGCTTAATACCATCTTTAAACGGGCGGCGCTATACTGTATTGTACGAAAATTCTGCTGGAGTGTGATTTTCTTTGCCATCTCATCGGCGTTTAACCTGTAAGCTCAATTACTTTCAGTCCATTATTCTGCTGTTTGCAATGGTTATCCTTATCGGGGCAGCGCTTTTGATGCTGCCGATCTCTGCACAAGCACATACCGTCACCCCTTTCCATGAAGCATTATTCACAGCAACCTCCGCCGTCTGTGTTACGGGGCTGGTTGTGCGGGATACAGCTTCTCACTGGTCAGCCTTTGGTCAGGCTGTTCTGATGGTGCTGATTCAGATCGGCGGCCTGGGTGTGATCACAGTCGGCGCGTCTTTCTCGCTTTTATCCGGTCGGCGCATTTCCCTCTCACAGCGCGGTCGGATGCAGGAGGCCATGTCCGCCCCCAAAGTGGGCGGCATTGTGCGGCTGACAGGCTTTGTGATCCGTAGCTCTTTGGTGATGGAAGGGATTGGTGCACTTTGTATGCTCCCGGTTTTCTGCCGTGATTTCGGCGTTTCCGGGATATGGAAAGCCATTTTTCATTCCGTTTCCGCTTTCTGCAATGCGGGCTTTGATTTAATGGGTACCCCCGACACGCCTTTCGTTTCTCTGACCGCATATCGCGCCGACCCGGTTATCAGCCTGACGATTTCCGCCCTGATCGTTATAGGCGGCATTGGCTTTCTGACGTGGGATGACGTGCGGACCAATCGGCTCCGCTTTCATCGCTATCGGCTGCAAAGCAAAGTTATTCTGACATCGACGGCACTCTTGATCTTGCTGCCAACACTATACTTCTTCTTTTTTGAGTTCAAAGGAGTCACACCGCAGGAACGGCTGCTGCTCTCTCTGTTTCAGTCCATAACGCCCCGGACAGCCGGTTTTAATACGGCAGACTACACGTCCTTGTCCAGCAGCGGGCGCGGCCTTACGATTCTGCTGATGTTCATCGGCGGTTCACCGGGTTCTACTGCCGGCGGCATCAAGACAACAACGATAGCGGTGCTTGTCGCCAATGCTTTTGCTGTATTCCGCAGGCAGAAGAGCCCAGAAATGTTCGGGCGGCGGATGGAAGAAAAAGCGGTCCATGATGCCGCAGCCATTTTTACACTGTATCTCGTCCTTTCGCTGACGGGGGCATTCATCATCAGCACCGTCGAGGGCTTGCCGCTGTCCGAATGCCTGTTTGAGACGACCTCGGCCATTGCTACCGTAGGACTGTCGCTGGGATTGACACCGCATCTGGGAATCGTCTCGCAGGGGATTTTAATTTTCTTGATGTTCATTGGGCGTGTCGGCGGACTGACCATGATCTACGCAGCACTCTCCGGCAGCAAAAGCAGCGTGGCGCGGCTGCCGCAGGAACGAATAACCGTAGGATAAAAGAAAGGTAGATCCCATGAAAGCTATTTTATTGATCGGCTTGGGCCGATTTGGCCGCCATATTGCAGAAGAATTAAATAAACTCGGCCATGAGGTCATGGCAGTAGACGAAAACGAGGAGCGCGTCAACGCAGTGCTGAGCATTGTGACCAACGCCCAGATCGGCGACAGCACCAACGCGGAATTTCTGGAGGCGTTGGGCGTCCGTAATTTTGATGTCTGCATTGTGGCAATCAGCGGAAACTTTCAAAGTTCTCTCGAAACCACTTCCCTGCTGAAGGAGCTGGGAGCAAAAATGGTTGTTTCCCGTGCGGAACGGGATGTGCAGGCCAAATTTCTGCTGCGCAACGGTGCAGATGAAGTGATTTACCCGGAAAAGCAGCTGGCAAAATGGGCAGCCATCCGTTACGGCTCCGACCATGTGCTGGATTATATCGAACTGGATCACGACCACGCCATTCTGGAAGTGTCTGTGCCTTCTGCATGGATTGGAAAGACCGTTGGCGACATCAATATCCGCAAGAAATACAGCATCAATATTCTAGGAATCAAACGCAATGGAATTGCCGATGTCAACATCGACTCGGACACAGTCCTGCCCGGTGACACCACCCTGTTGGTACTGGGCGAGGGAAAAGCCCTGAGCCGGTGTTTTCATATCTGATCGTTTTCCAAGGGAAGTGGTTCATTTGAAAACAGCACTGCTGATTTTGCTGTTTCTGGCTGCCGGGCTTTTTCTTGTTTTTATCGGTGTCCGATGTAATGCGTTCTGGCGCGGCGCCCGCCGCGCACAATTTGAGCGGCAGGAAGGCTTTCGCCGCTGGTAATACAGCCCAAAATATGATATGATACCCTTCAGAAGGGAGGATTTGCCATGAACATTAAAAAGCCATCTCCCGATACAGTGAAAGCGCAGGCCGTCCGACAGGCAAAGGATCTTTTGATTACCGTGTTGATTCTGGCCGCAGCAACCGGCATTGGCAATATTTTCTGGTATTTCTCTTTTACCAAAAATATCATATCGGTGTATGTTCTGGGGACATTGCTGACCTCGCTTTTTACCAAAAGCTATTTCTGCGGCTTTTTAAGCTCGTTTTCCAGCGTGCTGCTTTTCAATTTTTGTTTTACAGAGCCCCGCCTGACGCTGCACGCATACGAGCGCGGCTACCCAGTCACCTTTGCCATTATGCTGATCGTTTCCATCATCACGGTTACATTGGCGATTCAGAATATCCGCAATGCCGAAGAGAAAGAGCGCGCTGCCGTCCATGCCAAGAACGAACAGCTGCGCGCCGATTTGCTGCGCACGATTTCCCACGATCTGCGAACCCCGCTCACATCCATTTCCGGCAATGCCTCCAACCTCATCAGCAACTATGAGATGATGGATGCCCCCACCCGGAAACAAACATTTCTGGACATCTACGACGATTCCATGTGGCTGATCAATCTGGTGGAGAACATTCTTTCCATTTCCCGTATTGAGGATGGAAGGATGAATCTGTCCATCTCCACAGAACTGGTAAGTGAAGTGTTCGAAGAGGCGCTGCGCCATACCAACCGGCACAGTGGACAGCACACGATTACTGTGCAGATGGCCGATGACCTGCTGCTGGCGCGCATGGATGCCAAGCTGGTTGTGCAGGTGTTGATCAATCTGGTGGACAATGCCATCAAATACACGCCCGCAGGGTCACACATTGTCCTTTCCGCCGCGGCGCAGGGGGAAAACGCCGTAATCCAGGTAAGCGATGACGGCCCCGGCATCCCGGATGAAGCAAAAGAAAAAGTGTTTGAGATGTTCTCCACCGGGGAAAAACGAATCTCGGACAGCCGCCGCAGCCTTGGGTTGGGATTGGCTCTTTGCCGCACGATCATCGCAGCCCACGGCGGCACCATTACACTGTCCGACAATAAGCCGCACGGCTGCATTTTTACTTTTACACTGCCCCTTGGGGAGGTTTCTTTGCATGAATAAACCCTTGATTCTGGTCGTGGAGGACGATGCGCCTATCCGCAACCTGATTACCACAACACTGAAAACGCAGGATTACAAGTACATTGCAGCGGCTACTGCCTCAGAAGCGCTCCAACAAGCAACAATCCATGCGCCGGATGTGATGCTGCTGGATCTTGGTCTGCCTGATTTGGACGGCATCGAGGTGATTCGCCGTATTCGCAGTTGGTCTGCGATGCCCATCATCGTTATCAGCGCCCGCAGCGAGGACAGCGATAAAATCGAAGCCTTGGACAGCGGCGCGGATGACTATCTGACGAAGCCGTTCTCGGTAGAAGAGCTGCTGGCACGGCTGCGGGTAACGTTCCGCCGCATCTTGATGCTGCAAAACGCCGCCGGTAGTTCTGTTTTTACCAACGGTGATTTGCAAATTGATTTTGCGGCGGGCTGTGCCACATTGAAAGGGCAGGAACTGCACCTGACCCCTATCGAATACAAGCTGCTCTGCGTCATGGCCAAGAATTGCGGCAAAGTGTTGACCCATACTTATATCACCCACGAAGTCTGGGGCAGTTCCTGGGGCAATGACGTAGCTTCCCTTCGCGTTTTTATGGCTACGCTGCGCAAAAAGCTGGAATCCGAGGCGGATTCACCGCAGTATATCCAGACGCATATCGGCATTGGGTACAGGATGCTGAAAGTGTAAAAGAATCTACCCTAAAGGGATATAATAAAAGCGATGAATATTATTATATCTATTTCTGGATTGATGAACTTAATCTTTTCGCGTATGTTACCAATGTAATTTACGCTGGGCGGAATCAGCCCTCCTGCTTGGTCGATATGTCGCTTGACGCTTGACCACCATTTGACCACTATTGGAAATTGACGACTTCAAAGGCTTGAAATACGCTGTAACTGCGTTTTTCATACATAAGCGATCGTAGCTCAACTCCCTGCATGGAAAACTCAATATACTGCCGGATATCCTTGATGGACATTCCGGCTTTTTTCATGCAGCGGATGACCTGCAGCCACTCGAAGTCGGTTCCCCGGAACATCCGAATGCCGCCGGAGGAACGCTCCACAAAGGGAAGTCCCCCTTCTTTGTCGTAGTAGCGCAGGGTGGAGGCAGGTACGCCCAGCTTTTGTGCCATTTCGCCTACGGTATAGATCATCTGAAGCCTCCGTTTTTTCAAAAAGCCCTTGACTTAAAGTGCGCTTTAAGTTGTATGATAAAATCAAACTTTATCAAAAGCCATAATGCGGATGCACTCCGCTGTCAAGGAGGTTCCTATGAGCAAGAAGGTATTGATTTTGTCTGGCAGTCCACGGAAGGGCGGTAACTCTGATATTCTATGCGATGAATTTCTGCGTGGAGCACAGGATGCCGGGCACAAAGCAGAAAAGATCCGGGTCGCTGAGAAAAAGGTAGCTCCCTGTTCCGGCTGCTACTACTGCAGCACCCACGGTGGAGCCTGCGTCCACAAGGATGATATGGCAGACATCCTGCAAAAGATGATCGATGCCGATGTCATTGTGCTGGCAAGCCCGGTATACTTCTACTCCATCAGTGCCCAGTTGAAGACAGTGATCGACCGTACCGTGGCACGGTGGCTTGAGGTCAAAGACAAGGAATTTTACTACATCACCACCATGGCAGACGAGGAAAAAGCCTCTGCGGACACTACGCTGGCCTGCTTCCGGGGCTATGCAGACTGTGTGGAAGGTGCCGCGGAAAAGGGAGTCCTTGTAGCAGGTGGTGTTTACGAGCCGGGTGCGGTGCGGAACACCTCTGCCATGGCACAGGCTTACGAGATGGGGAGGAACGTATAATGGCAGTGAAACAGACAGCAGGGCGGGATGCTCTGGGCGAATTTGCGCCCAAATTTGCGGAACTTAACGACGAGGTACTATTCGGACAGGTGTGGAGCCGAGAGGATAAACTCTCCCTCCGGGACCGCAGCCTTGTGACGGTGGTGGCACTGATGGCGCAGGGACTGACGGACTCCTCGTTTCGGTATCACCTGACGGCAGCGAAAAACAACGGTATTACCCGGACTGAGATTGCAGAGATCCTGACCCATGCGGCATTTTATGCAGGCTGGCCCAAGGCGTGGGCGGCTTTCCGCATGGCAAAGGAAGTCTGGGCAGAGGACGCTGCAGAGGATGCCAAGGCAAAGCACCAGAGTGAAATGGTGTTCCCCATCGGTGCATCCAACGACGGTTTTGCACAGTATTTCAGCGGAAAAAGCTATCTGGCCCCCCTGTCCACCGCACAGGTTGGCATTTACAACGTCACCTTTGAGCCGGGCTGCCGGAACAACTGGCACATCCACCATGCCGCAAAGGGCGGTGGGCAGATCCTTGTCTGCGTGGCAGGCCGGGGCTACTATCAGGAATGGGGCAAAGCGCCGCAGGAGCTGCATCCGGGCGATGTGGTGAACATTCCCCCGGAGGTCAAGCACTGGCACGGTGCTGCACCCGATTGCTGGTTCTCTCATCTGGCAGTGGAAGTGCCCGGCGAAGGCACCTCTAACGAGTGGTGCGAGCCGGTGCAGGAAGAAACCTATAAGGAGCTGCAGTGATAAACACAGGATCATCAATACCGCAAAAATGCACTGAAACCAATGCAAAATTTTCCCTCCTTGCAAGAATGCGGGAGTGCTAAACAAATATAAGAAATAGCCATCTGAAATCCGGGAACCTTCGGAATCTCAGGTGGCTATTTTTATATTGCTTTTTCTGCTGGCTGCTGTTCTTCGGAACCTGCAACAACTTGCTCGCCGCTTTGTAAGCTGACCGGCAGATAACTTTCCTCTGCCCGGCTTACCAATTGCGGGTTTGGGTCGCCATCGCAGACGATTTTAGAATTGGTATAATTATTTAGGCAGTTGAATCTCCGGCATCAGTTCATCGGAGACGACTTGCAGCATTTCCTCCAATTTAGCCAAGTCATCAGGAGTGAAGCGTTGTTTAGCGCGCTCCATGACCAGGTGCAAATAGGAATAGCTGATGTTATAGTAATCAATGTACTTTTGGGTCGGGCGCAGGCGGTATTCCCGCTTGTCGGTGGTGGACTGGATGCGCTCTACATAGCCTTTTTTGACCAGCGAGTTGATTTTATAGGCGGCATTGGGGGTAGAAAGATTCATCATGTGGCTGAACTGCGCAATCGTAGGTTCGCCCAATGCCATGATGACTTCCATGCAGAAAGATTCTACCGTCGTCAGCGTGGCTTCGCGGTCCTCGAATCGACTGAAGATCTGCTTATAAAAATGCAGTTTGAATTTGGTATATACCCGTCCGAATGTCTGGTCCAGCATAGCGAGAATCCCCCTGTAGGTTAGTGGTTTTATTATAGCACATTCCGCCATGCAAAACCAGCCCTCAGGCATCCGTGAGAACAAACGTCAGCTCGGCGTTGGCCGCGCGCACGCCATCCACCCATGCGGTGGCCTTGCCGATGCCTACCGGGCCATGCTGTTCTATCAGTTCGCATTCCAATGTCAGCACATCGCCGGGTATGACCTGACGGCGGAAGCGGGCGTTTTTTACGCCGCCGAACAGGGCGAGCTTGCCGCGGTTTTCCGGCAGGCTTAACGCGGCTACCGCTCCGGTTTGGGCCAGCGCTTCCAGGATCAGCACACCGGGCATAACGGGGTGTCCCGGGAAGTGCCCCTCAAAAAACGGTTCCGTACGGGTCACGCATTTGACGCCCCGTGCCCATTGGCCGGGGGTGTAGTCCAGAATCTTATCCACCAAAGCAAACGGATAGCGGTGCGGCAGAATCTTTTCGATTTCTGCCGCGGTCATGGTCCGGGGCGGTTCATTTGGCGTACAGTTCATCCTCATCCCTCCCAGCGTTTGAATACCACGCAGGCGTTATGGCCGCCAAAGCCCAGACTATCGCTCATGGCATACTCCACCTGCGCCGCGCGACCCTGGTTGGGGATATAGTCCAGATCCAGCTCCGGGTCCGGCTCCTGCAAATTGACAGTGGCGGGCAAAAAGGCATCGTGCAGGGCCAGCGCGGTGAATACGCCCTCTACCCCGCCGGCGCCGCCCAGCAAATGACCGGTCATCGACTTGGTAGAAGACACGGCCAGCTTGTACGCATGGTCGCCGAACACCGTTTTGATGGCCGCTGTCTCGCAGCTGTCATTCAGGTGAGTGGACGTTCCGTGGGCGTTGATGTAGCCGATCTGTTCAGGCATTACCTCGCCATCGGCCAGCGCCAGCTGCATACAGGCCGCACCGCCTGCGCCGCCCGGGGCCGGGGCAGTAAAGTGGTAAGCATCGCAGTTGGCACCGTAGCCTACGACCTCGGCATAAATTTTGGCACCGCGTACCCGGGCAGCTTCCAACTCTTCCAGCAGCAGTACGCCGCTGCCCTCGCCCATCACAAAGCCGCTGCGGCGGGCATCAAAAGGAATCGAGGCCCGGGCCGGGTCGTCCGCCGTGCAAAGGGCTTTCATGCTGGCAAAGCCGCCCACGCCCAGCGGGCTGATGCAGCTTTCGCTGCCGCCGCAGAGCATACGGTCCTCGTACCCATCGCGGATACGATGGAACGCATCGCCGATCGCATTGGTACCGCCTGCACAGGCGGTGGTGGGGCAGCTGCACATGCCCTGCAAGCCAAAACGGATGGCAATCTGCCCCGCCGCCATATTGCCAATGGCCATGGGGACAAAATAGGGACTGACTTTTTCAAAGCCACGCTGCTGGCCGCGGGTGTGTTCTTCCTCGATCGTGGGCAGGCCGCCGATGCCGCTGGAAAGGATAACACCGAACCGTGCGCGGTCGATTTCTTCCAGTGCAAGACCGCTGTCCCGAACCGCTTCCTCAGCGGCGGCCACGGCGAACTGGGTAAAGCGCGCCATTTTGCGGGCTTCACGTTTGTCGATACGTTCGGCGGGGTCAAAATCCTTGACCTCTGCGGCCAGCTTTACCTTAAAATCGGTCGCATCAAAAGCGGTGATCGGCCCAACGGCGCAGCGGCCAGCCTTAACAGCGGCCCAGCTTTCAGCCACGGTATTGCCGGTAGGATTTACCGTGCCAAGGCCGGTGATAACGACCCGGCGTTTCTTTTTTGTGTCCATTGCACACCTCACATTCCCATTCCGCCGTCAACGCAAAGGACCTGGCCGGTAATGTATCCGGCCTGCTCCCCTGCCAGAAAAGCCACCGCCGCTGCAACATCCTCGGCATGGCCGATTTTGCCTGCCGGGATGGCTGCTTCCGCTGCGGCACGGGCTGGTTCTGATAACACGGCGGTCATATCCGTTGCAATAAAGCCGGGAGCCACGGCGTTGGCGGTGATATTGCGGGCAGCATACTCTTTGGCAGTGCTTTTCGTCAGGCCGATCAGTCCCGCCTTGCTGGCCGCGTAGTTGGCCTGACCCGCGTTGCCGTGCAGACCGACAACGCTGCTGACGCTGATGATGCGCCCATATCGCTGGTGCATCATAAAGCGGCAGGCCGCTTTGGTGCAGAAAAACGCCCCTTTCAGGTTGGTGGCAAGCACGTTGTCAAAATCGGCTTCGGTCATGCGCAGAAGCAATTTGTCGGCGGTAATGCCGGCGTTGTTGACAAGCACATCGATCCGCCCAAAAGCGGCCGCGGTGTCTTCTACCAGTTTCTGACATGCTTCGGGGCTGCGCACGTCCGCCTGCAGTGTGATAGCCTGCACACCAAGGGCGCGGCAGGCTGCGGCCGTTTCCTCGGCAGCGGCAGCGCTGCCGGCATAGTTGACGGCAATGTTCATGCCGTTTTCGGCCAAAGCCCGGCAAATGGCACGGCCAATGCCTTTGGCCCCGCCCGTAATCAGGGCGGCACGGCGCAAGTTTTCGGTTTGCGGCATGGTCAGGCTCCTTTCAGGGTGCGCAGCAGCTGTTGCAGCTGCGTGGCCGTTTCCACCGGGTAGCACGAGATGGCACTTCCCACAGTCTTTTTGACAAACCCGGTCAACGCCCTGCCGGGGCCGATCTCAATGGCAGTGTCCACGCCCAATTCTGCCAGACGGCGGACGGTCGCTTCCCAACGCACGCCGGACTGCACCTGTTTTTCCAGCAGCGCGGCAATGGTGTCGGTTTCCTCCATCTCGTGTCCCAAGCAGTTGAACAGCACCGGGAACTGCATCGGCGCAAAGTGGGTAGCCTTAAATTTCTCCCGCAGTGCATCCCCGGCCGGGTGCATCAATGAGGTATGGAAAGGGCCGCTGACATTCAGCGGCAGGCAGCGCCGTGCCCCGGCAGCAAGCGCCAGCGCGGCAGCTTCGTCCACGGCGGCTTTGTCACCGCCAATGACCAGCTGGCCGGGGCAGTTGTAGTTGCAGATCTGCACAACGCCTTTGTCGGCAGCTGCATTGCAGCATGCCTGGAGGGGAGCTTCGTCCAGCCCTAAAACGGCTGTCATCCCGCAGGTGCGCCCAGCCGCAGCCGCCGCCATTGCCTTACCGCGGAAAGCGGTTAAAGCGACTGCGGTCCGCACATCGAACACCCCCGCGCAGGTCAGGGCGGAATACTCCCCCAGTGACAGCCCCGCCGCATAATCCGGTGTGACACCTGCCTCCCGCAGTACGGCAGTAAGGCCAGCGGCAAACGCCGTCATGCAGGGCTGGGTGTATTGGGTCTCGTTCAATACGCCTGCTGCGTCGGTAAAGCAGACTTCTTTCAAATCAAAATCCACCGCCGCGTCGGCTTCGTCAAAAGCGGCGCGGAAAGCCGGGAAAGTCTCGTAAAGATCCTGGCCCATGCCGACGTGCTGGCTGCCCTGCCCGGCGTATAAAAATGCTAGTTTCATAAGGTGATCTCCTTGTGCAGCCCACCAATGCAGTTTTGGGCATCGTTTACCATCGAGGCAAAGATTTCTTCCACCGGGCGGACTTCGTGCAGCAGCCCTGCGGCCTGTCCGGCCATCAGGCTGCCACTCTCGGTGTCGCCGTCAAACACAGCCTTGCGCAGACTGCCTAAAGTAAAGCGTTCCAGCGCCATTTTGTCAGCCCCGGCCTTTTCCTGGCGGACGTACTCGCGGCTCATGCGGTTTTTCAGTACGCGCACGGGGGTCCCGCTGATGCGCCCGGTCACGATGGTATCGCTGTCACGGGCCTTCAACAGGGCCGCTTTATAGTTTTCGTGGATCGGGCACTCAGTGCTTGCCAGCAGACAGGTACCGACCTGCACACCGCACGCCCCCAATGCCAGCGCTGCAGCCAACCCGCGCCCATCGGCGATGCCGCCCGCAGCAATGACAGGCACATGGACGGCATCGACGACCTGCGGGACAAGTGCCATCGTTGTCATCTCACCCACATGACCGCCGCTCTCGGTGCCCTCGGCAATAACGGCGTCAATGCCGAGCGGTTCCAGATGTTTGGCCAAAATGGCTGCCGCCACCACGGGGATGACCGTGATGCCGGCCGCTTTCCAGGCGGCCATGTACTTCCCCGGATTTCCCGCCCCGGTGGTGACGATCTTTACGCCCTCTTCCACCACGATTTTGGCAAATTCATCCGCCTGCGGGTGCATCAGCATGATGTTCACGCCAAAGGGCTTATCGGTCAGGGCGCGGCAGCGGCGGATGTTTTCCCGCAGGGAATCCGCGTCCATGCCGCCGGAGCCGATCAGTCCCAGCGCCCCGGCATTGGAACAGGCAGCGGCAAACTCGCCTGTGGCGATATTGGCCATGCCGCCCTGTATAATGGGATATTTTGTACCTAAAATTTCATTGAGCAGCTTCATTTTCTACCCTCATACGTCAGCAGCATCCCGCCCCATGTCAGACCGCCGCCAAAGCCGATGCAGGCCAGCGTCTGGCCGGGGCGCAGCAAATCACTTTCCGCCATTTCATGCAGGGCAATCGGGATGCTGGCAGCACTGGTGTTGCCGTGACGGCTTATGTTCTTGTAAAATTTTGACGGTTCTGCGTGTAAGCTTTTGACACAATGGTCAATTATGCGGCTGTTGGCCTGGTGGCAGACTACCCAGTCCAGGTCAGCCAATGTTTTTTGGCTGCGGTCCAGCACGGCTTGCAGACAGCGCGGCATAGCCTCCACGGCAAAGCGGAAAACAGCCTTGCCGTCCATCGTGATCGGTGCGGTATCGCGGGCCGCAGGGCCGCCCGCGCGGATCGCTTCACTGCCCCGTGCGCCTAAAGTTACGGCGAACGGTGCATTTTCGGCCAGCTCAAAAACAGCCGCACCCGCGCCATCGCCAAATAATACACAGGTCGTGCGGTCGGTCGGATCCACCATGCGGGAGAGTGCCTCACAGCCAATGACCAGCGCATACCGCCCGCCCAGCGTGTTCAAGAGCCCGTGGGCCGCGGCGGCGGCATAAATAAAGCCCGAACAAGCCGCATTCACATCAAAGGCAGGCCGGTCTTCCGGCAGACCCAAGGCAGCCTGTACGCGGCAGGCAATGCTTGGGGTGGCCGTTGGGGCCGAGAGCGTTGCCACAACACAGCAGGCAATGTCGTTTGCCGTCAGACCGCTGCGGGTCAGGGCCTGACGGGCGGCGGTGATGGCCAGCGTGGCGGCATCCTCGTTTTCGGTGCAGTAATAGCGCTGGCAGATGCCGGTGCGAGTCGTGATCCATTCATCGCTGGTGTCCACTTGCCGGCGCAGATCCTCGTTCGTCACCACACGGTTGGGCAACGCCCCACCGGTAGCCAGCAGCTGTAAACCTTTCATGCGCCCCTCATTTCTCCGATGCGGCGGTATTTTTTGTATCGCTGGTCGGCCAAGGCCTTGCCGCTCATCTTGCATAAGGCAGCAAGGTGTACCGCAATAGCGGTATCCAACCGGCTGAAAAGCAGCTGCCGCCCACGCTGTGCGCCGCCCAGCGGTTCGGGGATGATCTCTTCCACGATGCCATCTGCGTACAGGTCCTGTGCCGTCAGCTTCATCATGGTGCATGCCTCACCGCTGCGGGAAGCATCTTTCCACAAAATACTGGCAAATCCCTCGGGGCTGAGCACTGAGTACACGGCATTTTCCAGCATCAGAATGTGGTTGGCAACGCCCAGCCCCAGTGCGCCGCCGCTAGATCCCTCGCCTGTGACAATGGCCAACACCGGGACGGTCAGGCCGCTCATCTCCATCAGGTTGCGGGCAATGGCTTCCCCCTGACCGCGTTCTTCAGCATCCTTGCCAGGGTAAGCACCGGGAGTGTCAATAAAAGTGATGATGGGACGGTGAAATTTTTCTGCCTGTTTCATCACGCGCAGGGCCTTGCGGTAGCCCTCCGGTCCCGGCATACCAAAGTTGCAGCGCAGGTTTTCTTCCAGCGTGGTCCCTTTGCGGTGCCCCAAAACGGTAACGGGCATCCCGTGGAACCGTGCGATTCCGCATAAAATGGCCGCATCCTCTTTGCATTGTCGGTCGCCGCACTGCTCAAAAAAGTCAGTAAACAAGTTATCGATTATTTCGGTAATGTGCGGGCGGTCAGGGCGGCGGGCCAGAAAAACACGGTCCTCCGCCGTCAGCGAGGTGCAGCGCTGTAAAAGCGCATTTTCCTCTGCGGAAAGCTCGGCCAGTTCGGCCGCATGGGCGGTCGTGTTCGCCATTTCGGCGTCATCGGCACGGCTGCACAGCGCGTCGATCTGCGCGTCCAGCGGTTCCAATTGCTGCAAAACTTCCTTGATCATCTGCGCTTCCTCCCCTGTGTGTGGAGCTGCAAGAGCCGTGTTAAGACCTCTTTTAACTCGGTGCGCGGCACGACCTGATCCACAAAGCCGTGTTCCAGCTGGAACTCGCTGCGTTGGAACCCGTCGGGCAGTTTTTCACCGATGGTCTGTTCAATGACGCGCGGCCCTGCAAAGCCGATGAGCGCCCCCGGTTCGGCGAGCGTAATATCACCCAGACTGGCAAAGCTTGCCGTAACTCCGCCTGTGGTGGGGTGAGTCAGCACACTGATGTACAACCCGCCGCTGCGGTTGAACCGTTCCAGCGCAGCGCTGGTTTTGGCCATCTGCATCAGGCTGAAAATACCCTCCTGCATCCGTGCGCCGCCGCTGGCAGAAAAAGTGATGAGCGGCAGGTGCTTGTCGGCAGCGTACTCGATCGCACGTGTGATTTTCTCACCAACAGCGGTGCTCATGCTGCCCATAAAAAAGCGGCTGTCCAACACAGCGACCACCGCCTGCACGCCGCCGATCTTGCCGGTTGCTGTAACGGCGGCTTCTTTCAGGCCGGTCTTGACCGAAGCAGCGGCCAGCTTTTCCGGATAATCAGGAAAATGCAGCACATCGTTGGGCGCAATGTCCGGGTTCAGTTCTTTAAAGGTTCCGTGATCCAAAACCGTACTAAACCGATAATAGGCCCCGATGGGCAGATGCACCCCGCAGTTGGGGCAAACATACAGGCTTTTGGTCCAAACCTGACGGGTGGCGCGGCGGCCGCATTTTTTGCAGGCGACAAATTGCGGCGGCACCCAGTTGGGCGCTGCCGTACCGGCATCGCGGCGGGCTTTCATCTGAAAGCTGCGCTCCTGCGGGCTGGTCGGGAACAGCTTTTCAATGGCACTCATTCCGCAATACCCTTTAGGCTGCCCGTGCAGCCAGATAGTTGAAGATATCGCCCACGGTTTTAAGCGTCCCCAGATCCTCGTCAGCGATCGTGACGCCGAACTTGTCCTCAAACGCCATGTTCAGCTCTACCGCATCCAGGCTGTCCGCCTGCAGGTCGTCGGTCAGGCTGGCATCCATGGTTACCTTGTCAGCATCGCAGTTCAGGGTGTCAACAAATACTTCTTTCAATTCTTCAAAGTTCATACTACGTACCTCACATAATTTAACTAAATAAATTGACATAATTGTCAATGAGGTCATTATAGCACATTTGCTTCGAATGTCAATATTATTAGATAAAAATATTTATCTAATTGAAGCGTCATTGTGCTCATCTTCCGGTATTATAAAAGGATAGTACACAAATTATCCCGCTACAGGGGCAGCCCTTGCTGACTACTATTTGACCACTGCTGCGTATCTTCCCTGTGAAATATCCAATCGCCTTTAAATGGTTTTATTTACTTTTTCTTTTACTATTCCAGATTATTTTCTATTCTGCAACATATTTCGCTCTAATGTGCTATACTAATAATATCCAATAATGATGGAGGAACTTCTATGAAACGCAGCGGCATCCGACTCCAATACAATGCCCCCGTCACACTGACCTTTTTCTTTTTGTCCCTCGCCTCTCTGATATTGGGCTACTTAACAAACAACTGGACAACCTCGCACCTGTTTAGTGTGTATCGCTCGTCGATGACGGATCCACTATTCTATGTCCGGTTGTTCGGTCATGTCCTTGGCCACGGCGGTTGGAATCACTTTATAAACAATATGCTCCTCTTCCTTGTTATCGCTCCACCTTTGGAAGAACGATATGGAAGCCGAACACTTCTAAGCGGTATCCTTATGACCGCGCTGGTATCCGGCATATTGCAGTGTGTGCTGTTCCCCACTTCTGCATTGCTTGGTGCATCCGGTATCGTATTCATGCTCATCATGCTCTCCAGTTTGGCCGGCAGTAAGAATGGAGGTATCCCTATCACCTTCATCTTGGTTGGCGTGCTGTACTTAAGCCAGCAGGTATACAGTATCCTCTTTATACAAGATAATGTAGCTAACTTTATGCACATTGTCGGTGGTATTTGCGGTACAGCTTTTGGTTTTGCCGTCCGGAAGAGATAACGAATGATCGGGAAGAGGATCTTATTTATGATGATTAAGCACATTTTTCAGAAAGAACCCGTCCTGAGCATTGCCACTTGTTTGGCGATCATTTCCGCTTTCTTTGTCCCCCCGGACGCAGAATACCTCGGATATATCGATTTCCGTACTCTTGCAATCCTGTTTTCGCTAATGACAGTTATGGCCGGACTGAGAGGGCAAGGCGTATTTGATAGACTCGGCCATGCCCTCCTATCTCATACCCGCACCACTTTGCAGCTAACAGTTGTTCTCGTTGGCCTGTGCTTCTTCAGCAGTATGCTGATAACAAACGATGTATCGCTGCTAACATTCGTACCATTTACGTTTGTCGTTCTGAATAGTTTGAACGCATCTGTTCGTAGCAAACTGCTCCTCCCTATCGTCTGCATGCAGACGATAGCTGCCAACCTTGGCAGTATGCTCACACCGCTTGGCAATCCCCAAAACCTGTATCTGTATGGCAAGAGCGGGATGGATATGAGCTCTTTTGTTCTGTTGATGCTCCCCTATTCCATCATATCATTAGTGCTTATTGCTATATGGGCAGTATGGCTATGCCGTGAAGGTTCCGACATTGTTGTAACTCATTCTGCGGTAAACTCAAAACCAGACAAGAAACTCATTGCGTTGTACGGTATTCTGTTTGTCGCCTGTTTATTGGTTGTATTGCGTGTTCTCCCATACGGTGTTGCATTCGTCGCTATCTTGGTGTGCATCTTCTTTGCCGACCGCCCCACTCTTGGCCACGTAGACTATTCTCTGATTCTTACCTTTGTAGCACTGTTCATTTTCATCGGGAACTTAGGTCGGATGGAAGCGTTCTCTGGATGGTTGCAGAATATTCTGGCCGGCCATGAGGTTTTCGTATCAGTTCTGGCCTCTCAAGTGACCAGTAATGTGCCTGCTGCCATCCTGCTTTCTGGATTTACCGATAATTTCCGTGCGCTGATTATTGGCACAGACCTTGGTGGCCTTGGCACATTAATTGCATCCATGGCAAGCCTAATTTCTTATCGACAGATTGCAAATGAAGTACCTGCTGAAAAATGGCACTATTTTGCGATGTTTACTATTTCCAATGTAGTGTTTCTGGCCATTCTGATGGGCGCTTGGGCCCTGATCTGACCTGATATTTCCGTAATTCTATTTTACAAAGTGCAAGCTCTTTACAAACAAAAAGACCCGCAGCAGCAGGATACTAAAGTACCATTCCCGTGTTCAACTATATCTGCCCGCACCTTTCTGCAAAATTCAGGCAGGAAGCCGGAGAAACGCTGACGGATTTTATAGGGAAACAAAAAAGCGGAGGAGGCAAAACGCCTCCTCCGCGCCAAAATTTTCGGTTGTAGGGAAACACCGGGGGTAGAAAGTGTATTACTGCCATCCTCTTGCCGCAGGGTCGAGCATCTCGGCGGCGGAGTAGATGAGCGCATTGCAGATGGCGGCGGCAACGTTGCTGCCGCCCTTACGGCCCATGGCCACGATGGCGGGCACGCCATACTGCGTGCAGACGGCAAAAAGGCGTTCCTTGCTTTCCACCACGTTCACAAAGCCCACCGGCACGCCGATGACCAGCGCCGGGCGCAGGCCGTTTTCGATTTCTTCCACGATGGTCAGCAGCGCCGTGGGGGCGTTGCCGACAGCCAGCACCGCGCCGGGGCAGTCCCGTGCGGCCTTGTGCATGGCGGCCACGGCGCGGGTCGTGCCTGCCTGCTTGGCCGCTGCGGCCACAGCGGGGTCCGCCATAAAGCAGAGCGCCTGCCCGCCCAGCCGCGCCAGTCCGGGCTTGGTGATGCCTGCCAGCGCCATATTTGTGTCGGTGATGATCGTCACTCCGCTGCGCACGGCGGCCATGCCCGCCGCCACCGCGCCGGGGGTGAAGTGCAGATTTTCGGCATAGTCAAAATCCGCTGTGGTGTGGATGACCCGCTTGACAACGGCGGCGCTTTCCTCCGGGATTTGCAATCCCCGCGCGGCCAGTTCCGCCGTGATGATGCCCATGCTCGTGCGCTCAATATCAGCTGGCAAATGATGCTGCGGCGTCATTTTTTGTCTCCTTTCGGGTTTACAAGACCTATGGCTGCGTAGACAGCGTCCATATCCAGGGCGCGGCGCACACCGTCGGCCAGCAGGTCGAATTGCTGTTCGCGGTAGGCGGCCATTGGAATGGGCGCGGCGGCCTCGGGGGCAATCCCCTTGCGTGCGCAGAGATACGCCGCCAGCCGCTCGGTCAGCTCACCGCTGTCAAACAGGCCATGCAGATAGGTTCCGAACACCGTGTCCTGCACGCAGCCCTCGGATGTGCCGTCGGCGTGGGTGCAGAACGGTGCTCCCTGCACGGCAGTACGGCCTGTGTGGATTTCGTACCCGGTCAGCGCGGCCCCCGCAAAGGGCGCGGCGGCGCTGGCTTCGATTTGGGCGCGGCGCTTGTCGGCGGTAAAAATTGTCTGTGTCGGCAGCAGTCCCAGCCCGCGCAGCGTTTGCGGGCGGCCGCTCTCGGTGCCCTGGCTGTCGTCCAGCGTTTGGCCCAACATCTGGTAGCCGCCGCAGACGCCCAACACCGGCGTGCCGCCTGCCGCCAATTTCAGCAGCGCGGCCTCCAGTCCGGACTGCCGCAGCCAAAGCAGGTCCCCCACCGTGTTTTTCGTGCCGGGCAAAATGACTAAATCAGGCGCACCCAGCTCCCGCGCGGTCTGCACGTACCGCACGCTCAGCAGCGGGTGCTGCTCCAGCGGTATAAAATCGGTGAAATTCGAGATATGCGGCAATCGCACAGCGGCGATATCCAACGGTTTTACGGTATTTTTTTGTTCCAGCCGCGTCGAGAGCGAGTCCTCGTCCTCGATATCCACTTTCAGATACGGCACTACGCCTACCACCGGCAGGCGGGTCTTTTCTTCCAGCATCGTCAGACCAGGGCGCAGGATCTCCACATCCCCGCGGAATTTATTGATGATAAGTCCTTTGATCCGTGCCCGCTCATCGGGTTCCAGCAGTTCCACCGTACCGTACAGCTGCGCAAACACGCCGCCCCGGTCGATATCCCCGGCCAGCAGCACCGGGGCGTTCACCAGCTTCGCCAGCCCCATATTGACGATGTCGTCGGCCTTCAGGTTGATCTCGGCCGGGCTGCCCGCGCCCTCGATGACAACGACATCGAATTCCTCAGCCAGACTGTCGTAGGCACGCAGAATATCTGGGATCAGCGCCTTTTTATGGCGGAAATATTCCTGTGCGGGCATATCGCCACGCACCTCGCCGTTGACGATGACCTGGCTGCCAATGTCACTGCTGGGTTTGAGCAAAATCGGGTTCATCCGCACATCCGGCTCCACGCCCGCGGCCTGGGCCTGCACGACCTGGGCGCGGCCCATTTCCAGCCCGTCGCGGGTCACAAAGCTGTTCAACGCCATGTTCTGGCTTTTGAACGGTGCCGTCTTGTAGCCATCCTGGGCAAAAATGCGGCAGAGTGCGGCACAGAGCAGGCTTTTCCCTGCACCGCTCATCGTGCCCTGCACCATGATACATTTTGCTTTGCTCACGCCAGCACCTCCCCCATGATTTGCAACAGCTTTTGATTTTCGGCGTTGGTACGCACAGCGGTACGGTACCAGCTGCCATCCAAACCCGGGTAGTTGGCGCAGCTGCGCACGACCGCACCGCGCCGGCGCAGGGTTTCGCCAAAGTCGGCAGGGGCCTGGAACAGCAGGTAGTTGGCCCGGCCCCCTACCACGTACAATCCCAGGGCACGCAGTCCCGCTGCCAGCTTGGGGCGTTCCTCGGCAATGAGGTCCCGCACACAGTCGGCGTAGGCAGTCTCGCCCAGCGCCGCCAGCCCTGCCGCCTGCGCAAGGCTGGACACCGCCCACGGCTGCCCCGCCGCACGCATTTTGTCCATCAGCGCGGCATTCCCGCACAGCGCGTACCCCAGCCGCACGCCCGCCATGGCGTAGAGCTTAGTAAAGGCCTTTAGGATGATAAGATTCGATGCATCGTGTAAAAATTGTTTAGCAGTCAGTGCATCGCGGTCGGGTAAAAAGTCCAAAAAGCACTCGTCCACCACCAACACCGCGCCGCAGGCGGCACAGCGGCGCAGCAGTTTTTGCACCAGTTCCGGCGGTGTGACCTGCCCGGTAGGGTTGTTGGGCTGGCACAAAAAGACAGCGTCGATATCATCGGTCACGGCATCCACAAAGTCATCCGTCACGGCAAAGTCGCTTTCTTCCTGCAAAAACACACGCTGCACCGCACAGCCCACGGTATCCAGCGCGGCGGCATACTCGGCAAAGGTGGGCGCGGGCAGCAGCGCGCGGCGCGGTCGCAGGGCCAGCGCCAGGCGGAAAATTAAGTCTGCTGCCCCGTTGCCGCACAAAATTTGTTCGGCGGGTACGCCCTCAGCCTCTGCCAGCGCCTTCCGCAGGTCGCGGCACAACGGATCCGGGTAGCGGTCTGCCATTGGCAGCGCCGCCGTGATGGCCGCCGCCACGCCCGCAGGCAGACCCAGTGGGCTGACATTGGCCGAAAAATCCAGCGCATCGCGGCCAAATTCTGCCCGGTAGCCCGCCCAATCTCCGCCATGTACCAACTTCATTTTTGTTGCCTCACAATCCAAACACAAGCAGTGCCCGCACGGCCAGCCCCAAGGCCAGCGCCAGCACGCTCTCGGCGTACATCATTCGGTCAGCCCGCAGAATATCCTGCGGTTCCACCGGGCGCAGTGGGTCACCGATCGTCGGTTTATCGTAATACTCGCCAAAATAGTAGGCTGGCCCTGCCAGCTGCACGCCCAAGGCCCCGGCGCAGGCGCTCTCGGTCTGGGCGCTGTTGGGGCTGGCGTGGTTGCAGCGATCCCGCCGCCAGATGCGCCATGCCCCCGCCGCGCTGCTGCCGGTCAAGGCCGCCGCGCAGACCCACAAGAGGGCGGCCAGGCGGCTGGGCAGCCAGTTGGCAGCGTCGTCCAATTTGGCGGCACAGCGCCCAAAATAGAGATACCTCTCGTTTTTGTAGCCGAGCATACTATCCATCGTGTTTATGGCCTTGTAGGTCAGCGCCAACGGTGCACCACCGATAAGCATATACAAAAGCGGCGCGATCACACCGTCGCTGGCGTTCTCGGCCACTGTCTCTACGGCAGCTTTCGTCACGCCCTCAGCGGTCAGGTTCTGGGTGTCCCGCCCCACAATACGCGCCACGGCCTTGCGGGCGGCAGGCAGGTCGCCCCTTTGCAGTTCCCTGTACACGTTCATGCTCTCCCGCACAAGATCACGCGCCGCCAGCGCCTGGGCGCACCAGAACATTTGCAGCGCCAGCCCCAGCAGCGGATGGATTTTTGCTGCACCCCAGCAGGAAAGCCCGGTCACAACCAGTGTCCCCAGCGGCAGCACCGCCGCCACGATGCAGCCGCCCGCCAGCTCACCCTGCGGCGTTTTGGGCAGGGCGGCACGCAGGCGCTTTTCCAGCGCCGTGATGCACAGCCCCATCAGCACGACCGGGTGCAGCAGCCACACCGGATCGCCGAAAACGGCATCCAGCAAAAAACCGCCCAGCACCGCCCAAAAAATCAACATGTGCCCTCCTTGGTGTACTGCACGGTCTTGACCAGGTGCAAAATATGCTGCGTCGGCCAGTCGCGGGCGTCCAGCACATAGCCGCCTGCATTGGGGCCGCACCACTCATAATAGTCCTTGTGCGGCAGGGCGTAACGCTCCAGCGCGGCCATCTGGGTGCCGCCGTGGGCCAGGATGACCAGCAGTTCCTCGCCGTCGGCCAGAGCCTTGTCCACCAGCGCGGCAAACGCCTTGCAGATGCGGTCGGAAAATTCGGCCTTGCGCTCGCCGTCGGGGCATTGGCTTTCGCAGTTGGCGGCGACCCAGGCCAGGTAATCAGGGTCGTGCTCCATCTCGACATAATTGCGCCCCTCAAAGCTGCCGAAACACATCTCTTTCAGGGCGTCTACCGGCACGAGCTTTGCATGCGGGAACAGCACCTCCGCCGTCTGTTTTGTGCGCTGTAAGGTAGAAATATAGACGACCTTTGGGTCGATATCCGCTTTGCGCAGCTGGGCAAGCCCTTGCGCCGAGAGCGGGATATCCCGCTGGCCCTGGTAGCGCTTCTGGGCATTATAGTCCGTTAAACCGTGCCGTAAAAAGTAAATCAGCATTCGGGAAGTTCTCCTTTCAGAACCGTGGGCAGGCCGCAGAACATCTGCACAACGCAGTCTGCCCGCGCGGCCAGCAGGCAGGCCAGGCGGCCCGCCGCCTCCCGTGCGGCGCGGTCTGCGGGGTCAATGGGCACAACACCGCCGCCCACCTCGGTGGCAGTCACCACGTCGCAGGCAGCCAGTTCGTCAGCCAGCACCGCCAGGTCGGCGGCATCGGCGGCGCGTGTCTGCACCTCATAAATCTGCCGCCCGCCGAATTTTTGCGCGTAGGTACGTTTTCCGCTGTACAGCGGTCCGGTGATGAACAACATTTACAGCACCCCCAGCCACTGGCAGGCAGCCAGCGCCGCCAGCATCCAGATCTCACATTTTTGCAAAAACCACCCGGCCAAATCGCCGGTGGTGCCGCCAAACTGCTTTTTGGCGACGAAATAATACCGCACAAACACGCCCGCCGCCGCCAGCACCAGTGCCCAGCCGCCCAGGGCCAGCAGCGCCGCCGCCACCGCAGCGCACAGCAGCGCCAGCGCACGGCGCACATTCACCCTGTCTGCCGCTGTGGCAAAGGTGTGGGCAAGGCCGGTGTTTTTCGCCAGCGGGAACGCCGCCACAGCCAAGCCCGACAGCGCCCGCTCCCCCACCAGCGCCAGCGCCCAGAGCGCCCCGACGCGCGGGGTAAACTGCACACAGCCGCACAGCGCAAAATACGCTGCAAAGTAGCTGCACAGCCGGATGACCGCGAACGCCCCGCAGTGGGGGTCTTTCAAAATTTCCAGCTTCTTGGCCGTGTCGCCGTAGCTGGACAGGGCGTCACAGGTGTCAGCGTAGCCGTCCAGGTGGATGCCGCCCGTGACCCAGACGGGCACCAGGCAGAAGCCGGCCGCGCGGGCCAGCGCGGGCAGCGGCAGCATACCGCACAGGCACCACAGCGCCCCGCACACAGCCCCCACCAGCGGGAAAGCGCAGAGCGCGTACCGCATATTTTTTGCGTTCCAGTCAAATTGCGGCATCGGCAGGGCGGAAAACATGGCAAACGCCACGGCGATGGTCTGCAAAGCTGTCATCATCTTTCGCTTCCTTTATAATAGACCGGTATCCCGCACACGACCCGCACCACGGCGTCGGCGCGGGCAGCCGCCGCGTTGTTGACGGCGGCCAGCGTACGCAGATAGCGGTCGGTATCGCCCGCGTAATCGGCCCCGCCGCTGAATACTTCATTGGAGACGAGAATTAAATTTTCGCATTGCTGCGCAATATTTTCAATACCGCGCAAAATCGCAGCGGCCGCGTTTTCCCCTGCACCGTCTGGGTCGTACAGTTCGTTGGCGGCCAGGTTGCCCAGGTCCTCCAGCAGTACAGTCCCGCGCCTGGGCAGGGTCAGCCGGTCGAGGTGCAGCGGGCATTCCACCGTGTCAAACTGCTTTTCGGCCCGCATGGCGCGGTGTTTGGCAACGCGGGCTGCGCACTCGGCATCCCACACCTGCATCGTGGCAAGGTAGGTGCGGGGCAGCGGGGCGCACAGGCAGAGAGACTCCGCAAAGGCACTTTTTCCGCTGGCCGCACCGCCGATGACCAGCGTCAGCATTGCGGGGTGTACGGCGCAATGCCGCCCTCCGTGAAGGAATAGCAATGGTTGTAGACGGCCAGCGCCATATCCCACAGCGGCAGGCTGGCCACCGCGCCCGTGCCCTCGCCCAGGTGCAAATCTGCGGTGATCAGCGGCTTTTTGTGGAGCGCATCCAGCACCAGCCGGGCGGCGGGTTCGCTGGAAGCATGGCTGGCAAACACGGCCTTGGCCGCAGCCGGGCACAGCCGCACCGCGCACAGCGCCGCCACACCGCTGATGAAGCCGTCCATGATGACAGGGATTTTTTCCAGCGCACCGCCCAAAAACACGCCGCACAACCCGGCGATATCGAACCCGCCCAACGCAGCCAGCACGCCCAGCGGGTCCGCGGCATTGGGGTGGTTGACCGCAATGCCGCGCTCGATCGCATGAATTTTGCGGTGCAGCCCTTCGTCGGACAGGCCCGCGCCGCGCCCTGTCATCTCTGCAGCCGGGCGGCCCAGCAGCACCGCCGCCACCGCGCTGGACGTCGTCGTGTTGCCGATGCCCATTTCCCCAGTAGCCAGCAGCCGCACGCCGTTCTGCTTCTGGGTGCGCACCAATTCAATACCCGCCGCGACAGCCTGTACAGCCTGTTCACGGGTCATAGCCGGGCCTTGGGTAAAGTCCCGCGTGCCCGAGGCCACGCGGCGATCCACCGCGCCGGGCACAGGTACACCCGCAATGCCCATGTCCACAGGGACGACCTCGCAATGGGCCGCAGCCGCCATACAGCAGACGCTGGTGCGGCGGGTGGTCAGGTTTTCGAGCACCGCCCGGGTCACACTGGCGTCGGTCTGGCTGACCCCCTGCGCCACAACGCCGTTGTCGGCGCAAAGCACCAGCACGGCACGGCGGGTGAAATCGGGCGCGGGGTCGCCGGTCAGCGCGGCGGCAGCCTCGACCATCGTTTCTAACTGGCCCAGTCCGCCCAGCGGTTTTGCCAGCGCGGCCCAGTGGGCGTGTGCGGCGGCGCGGGCGGCCTCGTCGGGCGGGGCCACGGTTTTAAGCAGGTTTTTTAGTTCCGTTTCGGTCATGGTCGTTCCTTTGTATAATGTTCGGCGGCGCACACAAAGCGCTGCGGCAGCGGTGTCCCCGCCCAGTACAGATGTGGGAATCCAGCGTAGATATGTGCATTGGCAAACCCACACGCCCATTGCCGCCCATTAGCCTTGGCGGCAGTCAGCGCGTCTCCGTTGGCAGTGGAATCCCAGTGGTGAAACTCGTGGGCCGGGATGTGCTCTCCCGCCGCAAACAGCATACTGTCAGTGCGGGCAGTCAACGTTGCGTAGCCAAACCGCATGAGCCGTCCAACTTTAACCCCCTGTCCGGGCAGCACACCCGCCATTGGGTGGGGCGTGCCGTTGGCATCCTCCAGCGTTTGCCCCAGATAGAGAAAGCCGCCGCACTCGGCCACGGTGGGCAAGCCGCTCTCTACTGCGTTTTTTATGGCGCGGCGCATCGGCGCGTTGGCGGCCAGCTGGGCGGCGTACAGTTCGGGGTAGCCGCCCGGCAGGTACAGCCCAGCGATGTTTTCCGGCAAGGCTGCATCTGTCAGCGGGCTGAAAAAGCACAGCTCCGCGCCGTTTTCCCGCAAGGCTTCCAGCGTTTCCGCATAGGTGAAGCAGAACGCGGCATCCTGCGCCACGGCGATGCGCACCCGGGTGGCGGGAAAATTCTGTGGTATGGCGGCCGGGGCGGGGCGGCCGCAGAGCTTTTCCAAAAGCGCCCAATCGATGCCGCGCTGGGCGGCGTCGGCCAGCAGTGCAATCTTGCGCTGCAAGTCCGTAATCTCAGCGGCGGTTTTCAGTCCCAAGTGGCGGCTCTCAATGGCAGCCTCGGGCAGCGTCGGCAGGTAGCCCACCACCGGCAAGCCGGTCTCTTTTTCCAGCATGGGGCGCAGCATTTTGTACAGGCTTTCCTTACAGTCGTTGAGCAAAATTCCTGCGATATGATGCGGTGTGCGAAACGCCATCAGTCCCCGCAGCTCGGCCGCCAGCGTCAGGCTGGCCCCTTTAGGCCGCACGACGAGCAGGGCAGGCAGATTCAGCGTATCCGCCAGGTGCCACGCGCTGGCCGTGTCGGTCACACCGCCCAGGCCGTCATAGTAGCCCATGGCCCCCTCGACGACCGCCGCGCCGTGGTCCGCCGCGTGCCGGGCGTAGAGTTCCCGCACCGTTTCCGGTTTTGAGAAAAACAGATCCAGGTTGTGGCTTTCCACGTCCAGCACGGCGCGGTGGAACATCGGGTCGATGTAGTCCGGCCCGGATTTGAAGGCGCAGGGAGCCAGCCCGCGGGCCTGCATGGCTGCCAACAATGCACAGGCAACCGTTGTTTTTCCGCTGCCGGAGCGCGGCGCGGCCAGGACCAGTTGCAGCATATTACTCCCTCGCGATCAAAAATACCGGGTTATTTGCCATCAGCAGATGCAGGCTGCCCGCCGCCCTGCTGCGGCTGACGGCAATCTGCGTAACCTGGGCAGTCAGGCCATGGGCGGTCAGTGCGGCGACGGCCTGCTGCAAAGTTTCCAGCGCAATGGCGCTGATGCAGAGCCGCGCGGCAGGGTTGGCCGCCAGCGCGGCGTCCACGATGGCACGCAGATTTCCCTTGCTCCCGCCGATGAACACGGCGTCCGGGGCAGGCCAATCGGCCAGGGCTTCCGGCGCCAGCCCTTGGGTAAGGTGCAAATTTTGCACGGCAAATTTTGCGCGGTTCTGGCAAATCAGCTCACACGCATCGGCGTCACATTCAGCGGCATAAACGCGGCCCTCGGGCGCAGCCAGCGCCATTTCCACACTGACACTGCCGGTGCCCGCACCCACATCCCACAAGGTATCGTTCGGGCGCACGGCCAGCTTTGCCAGCACGGCGGCGCGGACCTCCTGCTTGGTCATCGGCGTTTTGCCGCGGAGAAACACTTCATCCGGCAGGCCGGGGGTGCGGCGCGGCGGCGCGGGGCAGCGCTCCGCCAGCAGCACGCTCAGCGGCGCGAACTGCTGCTGCGCCAACGCGGCCACTGTGTCGGTCACAAGGCGCTGGGCATCGCTGCCGAGGTTTTCCCCCACGGTCGCTATGACCTCGCCGTACCCGGCTGCTGCCAGCCGGGCGCAGAGTGTCGCGGGCGTCTCACTGCCGCCTGTCAGGAAGAACGTTGGCACGCCCTTTTGGCACGCAGCTACCGGATCGCAGGCGCAGCCGTGGGCCGATACGAGCTGCCAATCCTGCCAGGGGCGGCCCAGTGCCGCCGCCAGCAGCTGCACGCTGGACACGCCCGGCTCCACCGTATAGGGGGTACCTGCGGCGTCCAATGCACGGCAGAGCGCCCCCGCCCCGGAGTAAAACCCGGTGTCCCCGCTGAAAACGACCGCCGCCTGCTCGCAGCCGGCCTCTTGCAGCAGTGCGCAAATTTTGTCCGTTTTGTAGAGGGCGGTTCGGTTGTCGGTGCAGCCATCGGGCAGGTTTTGCAGCAGGCGGCGTGCCCCGATGATCAGCCCCGCGCCTTGCAGTGCGGCCAGCCCGCGCACCGTCAGGCCTCCGGGTGCCCCACTACCCATGCCCACCAATGTGATCCTCATAAAATCTCCCTGCATCGCTGTAAAATTGTTTCGGCGCTCTCGCCCTGCTCCTCCGGGCGGCGCAGCACGATGAGCTGTACGCCGCACTGCGCAGCGGCTTCGGCCTTTTCGGCAAAGCCGCCTGCGACCCCGCCGTCCTTCGTAACCATATAGGAGATGCAGAACTGGCGCAGCAGCGCGGCGTTCAGTTCCTGGGTAAACGGCCCCTGCATCGCAAGGATATTGCGATGCGGGATGCCCGCAGCTTCGCACGCAGTGATGCCTGCCCGCGTCGGTAGCACCCGGGGGTACAGCCGCGCCGGGTCCAGCACCGCGAAGGCGGGCAGTTCCTTGGCCCCGGTCGTCAGTAGGACATTTCCGGGTTTGTCCGCCAGGTAGGCGGCGGCCTGGGCGGCGGTTTGCAGTGTCACACTGCCCGCCGGCAGGGCGCTGGCCGGGCGCAGCAGGCGGTGATATTCCACCCCCACAGCCTGGGCCGCTGCACGGATATTGCGCGTTGCCTCCGTAGCATAGGGGTGGGTCGCGTCAACGCAGAGCGCCGCATCGCGCAGCAATGCCGCCATCTCGTCAGCGGTCAGCCGACCGGCGCAGACTGTGATGCCCTCGGTGTTTCCCTGTTCTTCGGCACCGATATCGGTCGCCACGCAGACCGTGACCGCCGCGCCCAGCGCCGCTACCTGGCAGGAGAGAGCGCGGCCCTCGGTCGTGCCGCTGAAAATCACCACATTCATACGCCGTGATACCCCCTGGGCGTCACCATTCTGCCGCGCAAATTCTGCGTAGCATCATTTCCTATATACACCGTCGTGAACATATCCACCGGCGTGCTTTCGAGTTCGGCCAATGTCAGCAGCCTTGCGGTCTGGCCGTCACGGCCTATGTTGCGCACAATGCCGCAGACCGTCTCGGGGTGCTTGCCGTTTGCCAGCAGGACGCGCACGGCCTTGGCAAGGTAGTCGGCGCGGCCCTTGGACGACGGATTGTAGAGCGCCACGCAGAAGTCCCCTGCCGCCGCGCATGCCAGCCGCTTTTCAATCACTGCCCAGGGCGTCAGCCGGTCGGACAGCGAGATGACGCAAAAATCATGCGCCAGCGGTGCGCCCAGCACGGCCCCGCCGCTCAATGCCGCGGTCAGGCCGGGGACGATTTCAACTTCTACATCCGGGTAGTTCCCTGCCAGCTCCAGCAGCGGGCTTGCCATGCCGTAGACCCCCGCGTCGCCAGAGCAGACCAGCGCCACTGTTTTACTGCGCTGCGCTTTTTCCAACGCCCAGCGGCAGCGGTCGATTTCCCGCGTCATGCCGGTGGCGTAGACCTCTTTTTCAGGGAACAGCGGCCACACCAGATCTATGTAGACCGTGTAGCCGCAGAGCACATCGGCATTTTGCAGCGCGGCCCGGGCCTGGGCGGTCAAAAACTGCGCGTTGCCGGGGCCCAGGCCCACCACATACACAAGGTTATGGTTCATCATTTTTCCATCTCCAGTCCGGGGCAAAGGGCGCACATGCCACCGAGAAGGTCACGCCGTCGTGCGCCCACTTCGGGAGCAGCAACTCACCGCCCGACGCCAGCACCGCCGCGCGTTCACAGACATTGTCCACGCCGGTGACGCTCTGCACAAAATTGGACGCCGTAAAATTCCCCGGTGCCGTGCGCAGTTCATCGGCGGTATAAAAGTCCATGGGCCAGCCGTGGGCATGGCAGAACGCCGCCAGGCCCGGCTCATCCTGTTTCAAATCGATGCTGGCGGCCTGCATAATGCCCTGCAGGGCCAGACGATGTTCCGCACAGAACGCCGCAAACACGGCTTCCAGCTTTTCCGCTGATGTGCCGCGCTTGCAGCCGATCCCCAGCGCCGCAATGCGTGGGACGACGTGCAAGGCTTCGCCCCGGGGCGTCAGCGTCAGCGCAAAATCTGCGCAGTCGGCGGTGTCGGTGGGCATCACACCTGCGGGCGGGGTACCCTGAATGGGCCAATCGGCGGCATAGCGCACCGGCTCACCCGCCAACAGTGCGCCGCTGATTTTCTTGATGCGCTCCGGCTCGGCCACGGCGCAGTTCTGGTGCCTGGCCCATTCATCCACAGCAAAAACGCCGCGCCCATCGGTGGCCGTCGTGATGACCGGCACCGCACCGCAAACCGCCGCCAGCCACCGCGCCAGGTCGTTTGCGCCGCCCAGATGCCCAGACAACAGCGGGATAGCAAACTGACCGCCCTCGTCCAGTACCACAACGGCAGGGTCAGCGGCCTTGCTGCGGCAATGGGGCGCGATGGCCCGCACCGCAATTCCGGCAGCCCCCACAAAAATCAGTGCATCACTTTGTGCAAACTGCCGGGCCGTCCAGTCGGCCAGCGGCACGCCGTCTGCGCCGCCGCGGGCCACACTGCCAGGGCACGCGGCCGCCAGCCGCTGCGCCAATGCCAGCCCCCGCGCCGTGAAGGCGATATACGCGCAAATCATGCGTCGGTTCCCCTGCGGAACGCAGTGGTGAACGCCGGGTCGTAGAGCTTGCTGCGATCGTACCGCGCGGCGAGGAAGTCCCCCACGACGATGAGCGCGGTTTTGGTGATGCCGGCCTCGCGGGTGTTCTGCGCCAAATTTCCAACGGTGCAATGTACGATTTTTTGTTCCGGCCAGGTAGCCTTGTAGACGACGGCGGCGGGGGTCTGTACCGTATACGCCCCCTGCAGAAGCGCGACCTGGACTTTTTCCACAAGGCCGATGGATAGGAAAATCACCATCGTGGCCCCATGGGCGGCCAGTGCGGCCAGCCGCTCCCCTTCCGGGACCGGGGTGCGGCCCTCCATCCGGGTGATGATGACGGTCTGGCTGACACCGGGCAGGGTGTACTCGGCATTCAGTGCCGCCGCCGCGCCGCAAAAGCTGGACACGCCGGGGGTGTCGTCATAGGGAATGCCTGCGGCATCCAATGCGTCCATCTGCTCACGAATTGCGCCATACAAGCAGGGGTCGCCCGTGTGGAGCCGCACTGTTGTTTTGTGCGCTGCTTCGTTCTTTTTCATCACGGAAAGCACCTGTTCCAGCGTCATTTCCGCGCTGTTGCAAATGGCGCAGTCCGCCTTTGCAAGCCCCAGCAGCGCCGGGTTGACTAGGCTGCCCGCGTAGATGATGCAGTCCGCCGTTTGCAGCAGCGCCGCACCGCGCCGGGTGATGAGATCCGGTGCGCCGGGGCCAGCCCCCACAAAATGTACCATGTCAGGCTCCTTTCCATGTTTTCAACAGTGTATCGGCGGTTTTTGTCTGGCCCAGCGGCCCCGCCTGGTTGGAGAACAGCACCGCCCCCACCCGAAACGCCTCCGCCGCGCGGCGGTCTACATGCGTTTGGATGGCATCCAGTAGGCTTGCCACGACCGGCTCGCGCAGGTTGGCAGCGTCCAGAATTTCCAGGCAGGCGTCGGTAGTCGCGGCGTCCATCAAGGCGCGGCAGGTGGCCGCATCCGCCCCGCAGAGCGCCGCATGGGCGCAGAACAACTCAGTGCGGCAATCAGCCTGCTTGGAGTGGGTGTTCATGATGCCGCCCGCCAGCTTGACCAGCTTGCCCACATGGCCGACGAGCAGCACTTCCGCAAAGTGTTCGGTTGCCGCCATATCCAGCGCCTCACCGACAAAATTTGAGATTTTAACGACGGGAATTCTGGCCAACTCCGGCATATGCGCGGCCAGATAATCCAGCCCATAGTTGCCGGGGGCCAGGATCAGGCGGCGGCTTTTCAGCGCGGCCTGATGGATTTCGATTTGCAGCGTGTCTAAAAGTGCCTGTTGGCTCATTGGCTCGACGATACCGCTGGTACCCAGCACGGATAGCCCGCCCTCGACCCCGATATGCGGGTTGAAGGTGCGCTTGGCCGCAGCCGCGCCGCCCTTGATGGAGACAGTGACCGCGAAGCCGCCGCCATAGCCCACGGCGTCAGCCTCCCGCAGCAACGCCTCGGTGATCATCTGGCGCGGCACATGGTTGATGGCTGCCGCACCCACCGGCTGATCCAGCCCGGACTTTGTCACGCGGCCCACACCTGCGCCGCCGTCGATGGTGACAGTGCGCGGCGCATCCGGCAGCAGCGTGACCGCGGCAACGACCGGCAGGCCGGTGGTGGCGTCAATATCGTCGCCGCCGTCCTTGACAATGGCGCATTCTGCGCCGTCCGCCGTGGGGCGGCAGAACTGCGGCGCGACCTCGACCACAATACCCTTGGGGGTACGCAGGCCGACAGATTCCGGCACATGGCCGGTCAGCAGCAGCCGCGCCGCCCCCGCCGCCCCCAGCGCCGCACAGGTGCCGGTGGTGTAACCGCAGCGCAGCAGCTTTTGCCCGCTGCGGATATAGTGCTCAAACTTTGGCTTTGTATCGTCATTTTTAAACAGCATGGCGTACTGTTCGGCAGTCAAATCAAACAGTCTGCGGATGTTCTGCTCAGCAAAGGCCTCCTGCGGCGTCAGCACGCCGGATACCCCGGACGGCGCAACGCAGACGACGGCATCGGCCAGCTTTTGCGCCAGTTCCAACTCGTGCAGCGTCACGATGATAGCGACGTTTTTTTCATGGGCCAGCGTTTGCAGTATGGCCATCAGTTCTGCTTTGCCTTTTGCGTCCAAAAACGACGTAGGCTCATCCAGCAGCAAAATCTCCGGTTGCTGGCAGACGGCACGGGCCAGCAGCACGCGCTGGCGCTGGCCGTCGCTGATTTTGGTAAAATCCCGGTCAGCCAGCGGTGCGGCCTGCACCAGTTCCAGCGCGGCCCGCACCTGCTCTTTGTCGGCGGCAGAGAGCACACCCAGCCGCCCGGTGTAGGGGTAGCGCCCGGCAGCAGCCACGTCAAAGCAGGTCGTCAGCTCGGTGCGGGCCGTGTGGGGCAGCATCAGCGCCAGCTTGCGGGCGCGGGCGTTGGGGGTGTAGGCGGCCAGGTTTCGCCCATCCAGCAGCACCGCACCGCCCTGTGTGGGCAGCTGCGCCGCCAGCGTCTTTAATAAGGTTGACTTGCCCGCGCCGTTGGGGCCGATGAGGGCCAGTATCTTGCCGCGCTCAGCGTGCAGGGCAATGTCCCGCAGCAGCGGTGCGCCATAGCCGATGGCGAGGGCCTGTGTTTCGCAATAGCTCATGCTGCTCCCTCCCCGCTGTGGCGGCGCACCAGAAGCCAGATGACCACCGGCGCACCGAACACCGCCGTGACCGAGCTGATCGACAGTTCTGTCGGCGCAAACAGGCTGCGGGCGATCAGGTCACACAGCAGGCAGAACGCCGCGCCGCCCAGAGCGCAGCCAGGCAGCACATGCAGCGGTTTTGCACTGCCCAGCGTTTGTTTTACCAAATGCGGCACCGCGATACCCACAAAGGATATCGGCCCGGCAAACGCCGTGACGCAGGCCGCCAGCAAACTGGACAGCAGCACCAGCACCACCGAAAACACCCGCACCGGCACACCGACGCTGGCGGCGTAGCTTTCGCCCATCTGGTAGGCAGCCATCGGCTTGGAGAGCAGGAACGCCGCTGCCAGGCAGGGCAGCACAATGGCCGCCGCCGTGGCAACGTTGCCCCAGGTCATGCCGGAAAAGCTGCCCATCGACCAGTTGTGAAGGTTGACAATGTTGGAATCCTGCGCGAAGGCCACGACGATATCCGTGACCGCCGAGCAGATGTAGCCGATCATGACGCCGCAGATGACCAGAATACTCATCCGCTGCACGCGGCGCGCCACAGCCAGCACAAACAGCATGGCCGCCATGGCCCCGGCGAAAGCCGCCAGAATCAGCGTCCATGAGTTGGTGAGCAGCCCGCGGTTGAGGAACACGACCATCGTCAGCGCGACGGCCAACTTGGCCCCGCTGGAAATGCCCATAACGAACGGCCCCGCAATGGGGTTGGCAAAGAATGTTTGCAGCAGGTAGCCCGCCGCCGACAATGCTGCGCCCAGCAGCACGACCATAACCGCCCGGGGCAGCCGCAGCTGGTACAGGATGTTGGCGGTCAGCGCATCGGGGGCGCGGCCCAGCAGCGCGGCCACGACCTGCGCCGGGGAAAGCGCCACGCTGCCCCAGAAGAGATTGAGTGCAAACAGCGCCAGCAGGGCCGCCGCCATGGCGAAATATGCGATTGTCAGGCGTGTTCGGGTGTGCATGGTATCGTCCTTATTGCAGTTTCGTCAAAAATTTCAATTCATCGGCATTGGGGTTGCCCTCGGTGAACACCTTATTCATGTCCAGGATCAAATCCGGCAGTTCCATACTCTGCTGGAAAAGGCTCTGCGCGGTACACCAGACATTGCCGCTTTGCACAGCCTTGAAGTCGGCCAGCATCGGGCATTTGGCAATCAATTCATCGATAGAGCGTAGTTCACCCTCAATCGTGCTGTTATAAATCAGCACGTCGGCATCCTTGGCCCCGGCGTAGAAATCTTCCAGCGAAATATTCACGGTCGCCAGGTTGTTGCCGCTGTCGGTCAAATCGGCAAAGGCGTAACTGCCGCCCGCCATCTTGATCATTTCGGCAACGTAATCGCCGCCTTTGCGCACAGTGGCAAGGTTGTTGGAGGTGATGGAGAAAAACGCGACGGTCTTGCCGGTGGGGGCTTCGTCCGCCAAAGGGGCGATGCGCTGCTCGGCATCCGCAAAAACACGCTCTGCTTCGTTGGTTTTGCCCAGCAAAATGCCGTAGAGCTTGACCCATTCCATGCGGGCCAGCGGACCGCTCTCGTAGCTTGAGCGTTCGACCAGCACCGGCACACCGAATTTTTCCAGTTGCTCCTTCACCTCGGGGGTGTGGTAGATCATCGTGTTTTCGATGGCAAGGCCGCAGTCGGCGGCCAAAATCGTCTCGTAATCCGGGGCGCTGTACTTGCCCGCGTAGACAATTTGCCCCTGTTCCATGGCGGTGCGGGCAGCGTCGAGATACCAGTTTTCGGCCTGCGTGCCGGAGAGTGCCACCGCCCCCAGCCCACCAATGCTGATGATGGGGTCCATGGCGGAGGAAGAAACGAGGTAGATATTCTCGATAGGCTGCTGCAAAACGACAATATCGCCGTCCAGTTCGGCGGGCACAGCGGCCCCTTCGGGTACGACCAGATAGCGGCTGCCGTCGACGGTGATAAGGCTGTACCCGCCCGCGCATTCGTCCACCGTAAACTGCTGCGCATAATCGAGAGGGTAGCGGTTTTCTATCGCAAGTGCGTCGGTTTGTGTCGGTCCCGACGTCGCCGCGCAGCCTGCCAGCAGCAGGGCGGGCAGGGTCAAAAGTAAAGTGCGCTTCATTCGGCTGCAGTCAGCGTTGCGCTGTCAAAGGTCAGCGTGTAGTCGATCTCGTGCGGGGTGCTCATGGCGACAGTATCTGCCGTGACGGCCAGCGCCGTGTCCAGTGCGGCGACGGGGATCTCAAACGTGGAATTGCCTTCGGTGTTCGTGGGCAGGTACTTTTCACCGTCGATGAGCATATAGTCGTAGTTCGGGCTGCTCCACACGATGGTGGCGGTCATCGCGCCGTCGGCCACGGTCAGGGCGGCAGGGCTTTCGACGGTAGCGCGGCCGCTGCCGCCTTCCAGCGTCACGGCACAGGTATAGCTGCCGTCGGCGGGCGTCTCAGCGGGGGCGGCGGTTTCGTCCGCGGCGGGCTGGGCATCGGCCACGCTGACGGTGTGGTCGTACCAGGTGCCCTTGGTGCCCAGGATGGCCAGCTGGAAGTCGGTATCCACGGCCTGCACCGGGATATCAAAGCCGTAGACCTCGTCGCTGGTGCCATCAGAGTACGTCACGGTGTCAACGGTGGGCTGCAGCCAGTCGCTCTCGTGGTCGGGGGCGTCGGCGGCCATGCCAAGGTACAGGTTGACGATTTTCTGGGATTGCAGGCTGACATGGAACGTCATAACGCCGCTTTCCACAGTCAGGGTGCCCATGCCGTCCACGGCCTCGCTGGCATGGAACATACTGCTGTCGGTCTTGAACTCGGCGGTGTAAACGCCGTCGGGCAGGGCGGCGGCAGGGGCTTCGGTTGCGGCGGGGGCCTCGGTGGCTTCGGGGGCGGTCTCCACGGTGGAGGCTGCCGCGGATACACTCTCGGCGGTGGTGGATGCGGATGCGCCGCAGCCCGCCAGCAGCAGGGCGGCCAGTGTGATGGATGCGAGTTGGCGTTTTTTCATGGTTACCTTCCTGTCTCTATTCTAACATATATAAATTAAGGGAACACCGCACGGCAGGGGCCGCGCATGGGGAAATCGAGCAACAACGGCATACGGCGCGGGCGGGATGAATCCCTCCCCTCTCCACCGAAAATGGCTTTCTATCCCCCAAACCCAAAAACTGCCCGAAGGCGTTCCCTTCGGGCAGAATGTATCAAACTTAACCGTTCAGGGAGTCGATAGCTGCCTTGGTGTGATCAACGTAGAGCTGCTGGACATCGGCGATCTCGCCCAGACCGGCGATCTGGGTGTCGACACTGTCAAAGCAGCCAGCGGCGTTGAACTGGCTCAGCCAGGAATCCTCGTCAGAGCCGGCCATGTCATTGTTGGCGTGGTCACCGGCAACGACCATCAGCGGGCGCAGGATGACCTTGGTGTAACCGGCCTCCTTGACCTTCTCGATGACAGCGTCGCAGGCGGTGTCCTCCGGCTCACCCTCGACAGTGCCGATGAACACATTGTCATAGCCCAGGGTCTGCATGGTGGTCTGCATCTGGCTGTAACTGATCTTGGCGGTGTGGGACGTGCCGTGGCCCATGAACACAAAGGCGGTGCCGTCAGCAGCGGCAGCAGCGGCATCGTCATACCCGGCGACCTTGACGGCCTCGGCGGTGATGGCAGCGGCAACAGCCTCCTTGTCGGCGTTGATGACGGTGGCATCCTCGCCAACCTCGCCCAGCAGCGGCTCGGCGATGGCAACGCTTTCGAACTTGTCCTTGTACTGCTCAACGGCCTCACACATCTCGTCATACTCGGCGCCGTGCATCAGATGGGTGGGCTGGACGACCAGGTTCTTAACGCCGTTGGCAACGGCGCGATCCAAAGCCTGGCTCATGTTGTCGATTTTCTCGCCGTCGCGGGCCTGCACATGGTTAATGATGATCTGCGCGGTGAAGGCGCGGCGCACGCTCCAATCGGGGTTAGCGGCCTGTAAGGCATCCTCGATGCCCTTGATGTCAGCGGCGCGGCTGCCGTTGAAGGAGGTTCCGAAGCTGACGACCAACAGCTCGTTCTCGCCGATCTCATCCTCGTTGCGGGGGTCGTCGTTGCCGGCGTCGCCGGTGTCACGGCCGAAATACTCGGGGTCGGCATTCTCGCCCTCGACCATTTCCTTCTGGGTGTCGGTCAGGGCGTCCCAGGCAGCCTTGGCGGCCTCGCACTGGGCGTCGGTGTCGTCGGTGCGCTCCTGCACATAGATGGCGTCGATCAAATCAGCGCAGTTTTTCGCGGCCACTTCGTCGGCATCTCCCTCATCTGCGGTTTCCTCGCTGCTTACGGCTTCGCTCTCGCTGGCAGCGGTGCTCTCAGCCGTGCTCTCGGTGGTAGCGGCGGTGCTGCCGCAGCCAGCCAGCAGTGCGGTGGTCAGGGCCAGGGCTGCCAGCACGGCAGCAGGCTTTTTGTGGTTGCTTTTTCTCATGTGTTTGCTTCCTTTCCTATTTAAAACGTTGCATGGCACGGAAAGGCACAGCAAAACACACCTATCAAAAAACGAGGCCTTTTTGCGTGCAGAATGGCAACACAAAAAGACCCCGTACTTTCAGCAGGCTCTTTGCGGTACAACCAATTCCTCGTGATTTGGAGCTGTGCGCCCCCGTACCCGGCAGCAGGCAGGTTTCCTGGCTGAAAGATCAACACCCACCGCCGCCTTCCCGGGCTGATGCCCAGTGACCGGTGCAAACGCACCCTGGCGGCAGGTTCCCTTATCACAGTGACGAGATCGTGCGGGATTTGCGCCCGCTTCCCTTTTACCCTTTTCTGTGCGGCGGAACCGCGCAAAAAGGCACCTGCTGTCGTATTCAGTTTTACGGTGTAGAGTATAACACAATGCGGGCAGAAACGCAAGGGGCTGTTTACGCAAGTTTTTCACCGTTCGCCTGTTGGAGATCGCGCCGCCGCTGCTCACGCCCGGAGAGCGGCGCACGGTCTCGCTGGCGGTGGGCTGCACCTTCCCCGCCGGGCTGCCCCAGGCCGTGGAGAGCGGGCAGACAATGTATATAACGCCCTAAAAGCAGCGCAGCCCCCGCAGAAAGGTCAACCTTCTGCGGGGGCTGCGTATTTTAGTCAGCTGTTAAGCTGCGCTCAAATCAGGCCCATCAGGCTGGGCAGGCCCAGGGACAGCGCGGGGATGTAGGTGACAGCCAGCAGGGCGGCCACCAGTGCCACAAAGTAGGGGATGAGCTTGGACGTGACCTGCTCGATGGAGACATGGCCGATGCCGCAGCCGACAAACAGAACCGAGCCGACCGGCGGGGGGATGTTGCCCAGGCACATATTGAAAATCAGCATAACGCCGAACTGGATCTCGGTCATGCCGAAGCTGGTGGCGATGGGCAGGAAAATCGGGGTGAAAATCAGGATGGCCGGGGTGATGTCCATGAACATACCGATGACCAACAGAATAATATTCATCAGCAGGAAGATGATATACTTGTTGTCGGTCAGGCTCATCAAACCGTTGGAGATAGCCGCCGGGATGCCGGAGTAGGCCATGACAAAGGACATAGCGGAAGAAGCGGAGATCAGGAACAGGATGATGCCGGAGGTCTTGGCAGAGTTGAGCAGGATATTCAGGAAGCCCTTGAAGTCGATGCTCTTATAGATGATGGAGAGAATCAGGCAGTACAGAACCGCGATGCCTGCGCCCTCGGTGGCGGTAAAGACACCGGAGACGATGCCGCCGATGACGATAACGATGAGCAGCAGGGACGGAACCGCGTCCCAGACGGTTTTCAGCACGCTCTGGCTGCGGTCAAAGCCGGTGGCCTTCATGCCGGCCTTCTTTGCGCCGATGAAAGCGACGACCATGCAGCACAGACCCATCAGGATGCCGGGGATATAACCGGCCATGAACAGGGTGGAGATGGAGACACCGCCCGCGACGGTGGAGTAGACGATGAAAGCGGAGGTCGGGGGAATCAGCAGGCCCGTGGGGGCAGAGGCGATGTTGGCAGCGGCAGAGTAGGCAGGGTCGTAGCCGTTTTCCTCCTCAATGGGGCTGATGCAGCCGCCCATGGCGGAGGCAGCGGCGACGGAGGAGCCGGACAGCGCGCCAAACAGCATATTGCCCAGAATATTGGCCTGCGCCATAGAGCCGGGAATTTTGCCGACGAACAGCTGGGCAAAGTTGACAAGGCGCTTGGCGATACCGCCGTTGTTCATGATGTTGCCGGCCAGAATAAACAAGGGCACGGCCAGCAGAGAGAAGCTCTCCACGCCGGAGTTCATCTTCTGCATCGTGATAAAGGTGATCTGATCCCAGGACAGGGTGGACATAGCGGTCACGATGGAGGATGCCACAATGCTGATGGAGATCGGCACGCCGAGGAACAGCAGCACGCCGAACACAGCGAACAAAATAACGGTGGTCATAGTGATACTCATTTGTCTGCACCCTCCTTGGAATCAACTCTTTCGCCGGTGATGTCCTCATAGATGTTGATAATCTGCGCAATCACGATGAACACGCCGGAAATCGGGGCGATGGCGTAAACCAGGCTGCGGGGAATGCCCAGCAGCGCCGAGAACTCGCGGCTGGCGGAAACAGCCAGCTTAAAGCCGCCGATCGTGAAAACGAAGATCGCCATCAGGAGGATCAGGCCGTCGATGGCCACCAGCAGGGCGGTGTGGGCCTTGCCGGTGAACTTGTCGCGGACGAGGGTCAGCGACATATGCTCGCGGGTGGAGAAGGCGTAGGCCGCGCCGATGAAGCCGGTCCAGATCAGGCTGTAACGGACAAGCTCCTCGGTAAAGGCGACCGGGCTGTTGAGCACATAGCGGGAGAACACCTGGATAAGCACCAGAATGGTCATGAAGGAAAGCAGAATCGCACAGGCGATGCTGAGAATTTTATCCATCCAGTATTTGATGGCTGCGAAGGTGTTTTTCATGACTTACTCCTCCCCTCTTGCCTTTTCAATGGTATCCATCAGCGTCTTGACGCCGGGATACTCTTCTTCGTAGGCTTCGATCATGGGCTGGGTCGCCTCGCGGAAGGCCTCCTTATCGACGTCGTAGACGAATTCGACGCCCATGGTCTCCTGGGCCTCCTTGACGGCCTCCTCCACGGCGGTGTCCCACATGACCTTGTGGGCGTCGGTGGAATCGTGGGCAGCCTCAAGAAGAATCTGCTGATCCTCCGGGCTGATGGTCTTCCAGACCTTTTCGCTCATGATCAGTACATCGGGGATCATGGCGTGCTGATCGACCGAGTAGACCTTGCAGACCTCGCCGTGCTTGCCGGTGGTCAGGGCCGTCTCGTTGTTCTCGGTGCCGTCGATGATGCCGGTCTGCAGCGAGGTGTAGACATCGCCGTAGGACATGGCGACCGGGATGCCGCCGAGGTAGCTCATCATATCGGTCTGGCTCTTCATATCCTGCACGCGGATCTTCAGGCCCTTGAGGTCTGCCGGGGTGCGGATGGCCTTGTCCTTCGTGTAGAAGGAACGTGCGCCGGAGGTGTAGTAGGTCAGCGTGACAAAGCCGTCGTCGCCGGTCGAGAGGAAGAAGTCCTGCATCTCCTGGGAGTCCATGACGTTGTAGAAGTCGGCGGTGTCATTGAAGATATAGGGCAGGCCGAAGGCATTGAACGCTTCGTTGTAGGTGGCCAGGCCGGGGGCCGAGACTTTCGTCATGGCGATAACACCCGCCTGCAGCTGCTCGAGGTTTTCGTTCTCGCTGCCAAGCTGGCCGTTGGGGAAGATCTTGACCTGGATGCGGCCATCGGTCTTTTCGTTGACCTCCTCCGCAAACTGGGTCATGGCGATATGGACGGTGTGCGTCTCGGACAGGCCGTGGGCCAGCGTCAGCACCAGCGGGTTCTCGGCGCTGTAACCGTTGGTGGCCGTGGTGCTGGCAGCGCCGCAGCCAGACATAAGCCCGACGCACAGCGCCGCCGCAGCACCCAGGGCTGCAATTTTCTTGAACATAATTTTCTCCTTCTGATATATGTGGTCGCTGCGGGCAGGTGCAGCGGGGAATCCCCCAGTCCGCTTCGCGGACAGCCCCCTTTGACAAGGGGGCCTTTAAAGCCTCCCTTGTCAAAGCGAGGGCGGAGGGATTCCTCACCGCCGCTTCCCCCTTACATCCCAATCAAATCAAACTGCTCGAACGAGACAAGCACCTCGTGGTTTTTCTTGGGGTTGGGGTACTTGATCTGCACGCTCTTGAGGCGCTGGCTGTAATACCAGCCGCTCTCGGCTTCCTCAAACTTGCGGCGGTGCAGGAAATGCGGCAGCTCCTTGCCGTCGACCTGCACATAGAACGGGGACTTCTCGCGGTGGATCATGTCGAGTGCGATGCTCTCGACCGCTGTCTCGTAAGTGCCCTCGTTCGTGAAGGTCACGACCGTCTTGACGCCTGCCTTGACGTCGATTTTCGTCTTGAGGTATGCACCCTTACGGTAGTCGTTCGTGCGGCCGTCGTCCTCGTACAGGGTGAACGCAGAGTCAACGTCCGGGGCCATCAGGATATCCAGGGCCGTGGTTTTCTCGGTCATCAGGTTATGCAGGGCGTTGCCGCTCATCGGGATGATGGCGCCGCTGCGCACAAACAGCGGGATGCTGGCGATGTCCACCGGCACCTCAACGGTCTGGCCGGGGGCGTATTCCTCGCGGGTGTAGAAGTCGTAGAACCGCTCGTTCTCGTTTTCTGTCTTGGGCAGGTAGACCGGGCGGACGGTCTGGCCCTTCTCGACCACGTTTGCGACCAGCAGCGAGTCGCCGAACATAAAGTCCACACCCTCGTCGTAGGTGGCCGGGTCGTTCTGGAACACGCTGAACGTCGGCTGCCAGATGGGCAGGCCGTTCTCGTGAGCGCGTTCCATCAGCGAGTAGAGCGTCGGGCTGAGCTTGTAGCGGAAGTCAATGGCGTCCTTGATGTACTGCTTTTTGTCGCTGTACATCCACGGCTCGGTGACGGTGTTGTCGGTGTTGGTCGAATGGATGGAGAAGCGCGGCTGGAAAATGCCGTTCTGCACCCAGCGCACGAACAGCTCACCCTCCGGCGCGGGGCCGAAGAAGCCCCCGATGTCGCAGCCGTGGTTGGACACGCCGCAGAGCGCCATGCCCAAGATCGTGGCAATGTTGTATTTCAGGGTATCCCAGCAGGTCAAGTTGTCGCCCGCCCAGACTTGGGCATACCGCTGGATGCCGGCGTGACCGGAGCGGCAGACTGAGAAGGGGCGGCAGTCGGGGTCATATTCCTCGATAGCCTCGTTGGACAGCTGGCACATCAGGTTGCTCATGACCGGCTTCATCGTGCCGATGGTGCTGCCCTTGCCCTCAAAGTAGACCTTCGCGTCCTTATCGACGAGGGAGTCATACTCGCAGTTGTCGTTCCAGATGGAGCGGCAGCCGTACTTGAGCAGCGCGTCCTTGATGTACTGCTTCCAGTGCAGACGGGTGGATTCCTTCGTGTAGTCAACAAACAGTCCGGGGCCGCCCCACCAGGTGCCGACGGCCAGACCATCCACACCGGTGTTGTCGTCGGAGGCGGGCAGGAACATCCCCTTCTGCTTCATCTCGTCCAGCAGCGGGTGGACCAGCAGCATACCGGGCTTGATGTTGGGCGAGACGACAATGCCGCGCTTTTCCATCTGGGCGAACCAGTCTGCCGGGTTCTTGAACCGCTTGTGGTTCCAGGTGAAGGTGCAGCGCTTGATGCCCTCGGGCGTCTCGACCGCGCAGTAGCCGCTGGACAGCTGGAAGCCGTCTGCGGGGATGCCCTCCTCGCGGGTCGTGTCGATGAAGTCGAGCACGGCGTCATCGCTGTTCTCGGGCAGCTCGGGATAATACATCGAGCTGCCCAGATAGCCCAGCGCGGCCTTCGGCAGCATGACGCTCTTGCCGGTCAGGTCGGTGTAGCGCTCGATGACCTCGCGGATGGACGGGCCGGCAATCAGGAACAGGTCAATGTCGCCCGCGTCGGTGCGGTAGGAAGAATAGCGGTGCCAGTAGTTGCGCTTCTCGCGGCCCATGTTGAAATCACACTCGGCCGTGTTGTGGTAGAAATAGCCCACAGCCTGCCTGGTGCCGCGGTTCAGGCGGATGTAGAACGGAATATGCTTGTAGAGGGAGTCGGTCTCCTTGGCGTTGTAGCCCATGGCGTCGCCGGGGGCCATGTTCATGTATTTCTCGGCCTTGTTGATCTCGCCGGATTTCTCGCCAAAGCCGTAGAAGCAGTCGTCAGCCTCGATCTGGCTGGCATGGATGCGGCGGTGGTTGCTGTCCTCGCGGTAGGCCAGGTCGGGAATATCGGCGTGCAGCAGGCTCCCGTCCTTATCATAAACCATGATGCGGAACGGCGCTTTCTCGATGACGACTTTCAGCCGCTTGCCCTGGATGACGGCCTGCTTGCCGCCGTCGGTCAGCGCAGCCTCGGCGGGCTGGACGCGCTTGCGGCAGTCCTTCATCAGTTCGTCGGTGCGGGAGTCCCACGCCGTCATGGTCAGGCTGTAAGAGGCTTCGTCCCAATCGCCGTCAAAGCCCGCGCGGATGCGCAGGATGTCGTCGGTCAGGAACCAGATGCGCAGTTCCACGGCGTTAGTAGCCACAGCATAGTAGCTGCCGTGGTCGGTGACTGCGCCACCGGTGTAGCACACTTTCATAGATTTTTCCCTTTCTTTGTGATGCGGTGGTTCGGGCGTAAATAGGCAATATGCACAAAAATCGGATATAATTTTTGTGCATCTATAAGTTATTCGCCCTGTTTCGACTTTATAATAACAAATTGTTCATGAAATTTCTTCTGCATTTGTGGCACGAATGTTGCAAAATGTGATATAATCGTTTTAAGGACAAAAATTGCAGGAGGGCCGACGCCATGATTATCCAAAAAGTTCCGCACTATGTAGATTCTGTTCTGACACAGGAGGTCGCCAGCGCCGCCCTGCAGGGCGGTGACGTAGTGGTGGCCTGGTACACAAACCAGGTCAACAGCCAGTCGGTCGTCCACTCCCACCCCTACTATGAGCTGATTTTGCCGGTGGCGGGCAGCAGTGTCCGCTATTCCGTCGGCGGCAGCGTCTACGATTTACACCTGGGCGAGCTGATTTTGTTCCCCGGCGAAATGTACCACTCCTGCAAGTTCAACATCACGGCGGATACTTCGGAGCGGCTCGTCGTGCAGATCGCGCCGGACATCTGGGATCGAGCCTGGCAGCAGAGCGGTCTGCCCCGCCGCGCATGGAATCGCGACCCCATCATCTTGGATGCAAACGCCGTCCTGCACTGGGATTTCCGCGGCCTGCTGGAACGGATGGCACAGACTGTCTCACTGGACGAAAGGATACGCCCCATCGTGCAATGCTGCGAGGTAACAGAGCTGATTCTGCTCGCCAGCCATGTCATCACCCGGCGCAACGCTGCACCGCCGCCCTCGGCCACCAGCCTGCTGATTGCCAAGGCCGTTGACTACCTGCAAACCCACTACACCGACCCCGGGCTGACCGTGGCACAGCTGGCCAAGTACACCTACACAAGCCGGGAGCATCTGTCCCGCGTGTTCAAGGAGTACACGCTGGAAAGCGTACACGGCTACCTGACCAACCTGCGGATGCAGCACTGCCGCAACGCCATTGCGGCCGGTGCCAGCGTGCTGGACGCCTGCAATGCCAGCGGCTTTACAAATTACAGCAGTTTTTTAAAGAGTTTCCGCGCGCTGTACGGCGTTACCCCAACCGAGTACCGCGCCCAGCTGCGGCAAAGCCTGGCCCCCAACTAGCTTTACACTGGCGGCGAATCAGGATATACTTAGAATACTACTGTAAAGAGGGGGGCACACTGCATGACACCGTTGGAGGCGCTGAAACGCTATTTCGGTTATGATTCCTTCCGCCCCGGCCAGGCTGAAATTGTGGACGCCATCCTGGCCAGGCGGGACGCGCTGGCTATCATGCCCACCGGCGCGGGCAAATCTATCTGCTACCAGGTCCCGGCGCTGCTGCTGCCGGGCATCACGCTGGTCATCTCGCCGCTGATCTCCTTGATGCAGGACCAGGTCAAGGCGCTGAACGCGGCGGGCATCCGAGCGGCATACATCAATTCTTCCCTGTCAGAAAGCCAAATCAGCCGTGCGCTGAACCTGGCCGCCGAGGGCAGCTATAAAATCATCTACGTTGCGCCCGAACGGCTGGAAAGCGGCGCGTTCCGCAGCTTTGCTGCGGCGGCGGATATCTCGATGGTCACAGTGGACGAGGCTCACTGCATCAGCCAGTGGGGCCAGGATTTCCGCCCGAGTTACTTAAAAATCCTTGATTTTGTGGACAGCCTCCCGGAACGCCCCATCCTGTCCGCCTTTACGGCCACTGCCACGCGAGAGGTGCGGGACGATATCATCTGCACGCTGCGGCTGCATGACCCGGAGCTGCTTGTCACCGGTTTTGACCGGCCGAACCTCTACTTTCAGGTGGAGCAGACCCACCGCAAGGATGATTTTGTGCTGCAATACCTGCGCGACCACCCGGGCGAGAGCGGCATCATCTACTGTGCCACCCGCAAAAATGTGGACAAGCTGCAAGCCCTGCTGGCCGACTACGGCTTTGCCGCCACCAAGTACCACGCGGGTCTGGCCGCCGAGACGCGCAAGAAGAACCAGAACGATTTCATCTACGACAAAGCCCCCGTCATCGTGGCGACGAACGCCTTCGGCATGGGCATCGACAAATCCAACGTGCGGTTCGTGCTGCACTACAATATGCCCCAAAGCATGGAGAATTATTACCAGGAGGCAGGCCGCGCCGGGCGCGATGGACTTCCGTCCCAGTGCGTTTTGCTCTTTTCGGCGCAGGATGTGGTCATCAACAAGTTTTTGCTGGACCGCAAGGATTTTTCGGAATCCGACGACGAGGACGCCGAGCTTTTGCGCCAGCGCGACTTGCAGCGGTTGCAGACGATGGAGCGTTACTGCAAGACAACGGCCTGCCTGCGCAACTATATTTTGGAATATTTCGGCGAGCACCCCGCCGCGCCCTGCGGCAACTGCGGCAGCTGCAACAATGTGTATGAACAGGCCGACCTGACCGCCGCGGCCAAGTGGATGATCAACTGCGTGGCCGAGACGCGGGGCCGGTTTGGCAAGGCCATCGTCTTTGGCACCTTACAGGGGGCTAACCGCGCCCGGCTGAAAGAGATCGGCGCGACGAATTACAAGAGCTACGGCCAGCTGAAAGACCTGCCCCGGGACACACTGGACCGGCTGCTGGCCCAGTTGTTGGAAGATGGATATTTGGTGCAGACCGACGACCAGTACGCCGTGCTGCGAATGGGCGATATCACGCCGCTGAAACAGCCCGGGGCGCAAGTGTTGGTCAAGTTGCCGCCCCAGCAGGAGCCGGAGCGGGTGCAGCGCCCCAAAAAGCGCAGCGTGATGGACGCCCTGACCAAGGCCGGGTTGGAACTGTACCAACAGCTGCGCACCCTGCGGTTCGAGATCGCCCAGCGCGAGGGACTGCCGCCCTACGTCGTGTTCGGCGACAAATCGCTGGCCGATATGTGCCTGCGTGCCCCCGCAACGGTGGAAGGGATGATCGGTATTTACGGCATGGGCGAGCGCAAGTACGAGAAGTATGCCGACCAGTTCTTTGCGGTCATCGACGCCTACCGCGCCGACCACCCCGACGCGGTGCTGAGCTTGGATGCCCCCGATCCGGAGCCCGCACCGAAAACGCCCGCAAAAACCGCCAAGCCCGGCAGCAAGGCCACCAAGGCCGCATTCTGTCTGACCGAGGAACGCGCCGCGGCGTTTGCCTACCAGGATGCCCTCTCCCCTGCCGAAATGAAGGAGGCGCTGGCCGCCGTTGCCGCGCCCGACATGAAAGCCCCCACCATCAAGGATATGGAGGGCTGGCTGCTGGACGAGCGGTTGATTGCCATGGAAAAACTCCCCACCAAGGGCTTTTATTACGTGCCCACCCCCGCCGGTGTAGATGCCGGCCTGCGCAGCGAGGACCGCGTCAGCGCCCGCGGCACGCCCTACTCGGTTTTGCAGTTCACACCCCCGGCGCAGAAACTAATCGTGGAACATTACATCAAAAAATAAGCTGTACATCGCGCAAATTGCGAAAAAGGCACACACCGACGCAAAATCGGTGTGTGCCTTTTGGAGTTTTATGCCATTATTTCCACAGCAGGAACAGGATGAGCAGCAGCACTGCCAGCCCCGCCAGGTAGACCCCGGCAATCAGCAGGGTTGCTTTCATGGCACCCAGCACGGCCCAGAACTTTTCCTTGGCGGTCCAGTCAGGGGCTTGCTCCCATGGGCGGTCGTTGGCCGGTTCTGGGGGCGGGGCGCCCGCCTTGCGGCGGTGGGGGCGCAGCATCGGCGCAGGGCCGATATCACTCATATCGGCGATGGTGCGGCCATCGTCCTCAAAATCGTCGTGCTTCCTCATTTGTCGTACAGGTGGCAGACCACGTAATGGCCCGGCTCGGCCTCACGCTGCTTCGGTGCTTCGGTCTTGCAGCGCTCGGTGGCGTAAGGGCAGCGGGTGTGGAACTTGCAGCCGGACGGCGGGTTGGCCGGGGACGGGATCGAGCCTTGCAGCACGATACGCTCGCGTTTGACCGTCGGGTCCGGGATGGGGATGGCCGAGAACAGTGCTTTGGTGTAGGGGTGCAGCGGGTGGGCGAAGATATCGTCGGTCTCGCCGTACTCCACCAGGTTGCCCAGGTACATAACGCCCACCGTGTCCGAGATATGCTCGACGACGGACAAGTCGTGGGAGATAAAGAGATAGGTCAGGTTACGCTTTTCCTGCAGGCTCTTGAGCAGGTTGATGATCTGCGCCTGAATCGAAACGTCCAGCGCGGAGACAGGCTCGTCGCAGACGACGAACTCAGGGTTCAGCGCCAGGGCGCGGGCAATGCAGATACGCTGGCGCTGGCCGCCGGAGAATTCGTGCGGGTAGCGGGTCTTGTGGTAGGGCTGCAGACCGCAGTCGTCCATGACCTGGTCGATATAATCGTCAAATTCGTTCTTCGGCACCAGGTTGTGCTCGCGCACAGCTTCGCCGATAATTTCACCGACCGGCAGACGCGGGGACAGGCTGGAGAACGGATCCTGGAAGATGATCTGCATTTGGGTACGCAGCGCACGCATTTCGGCCGGGGTCATGTCGTAGACTTCCTTGCCGTTGAAGAGCACCTGGCCGCCGGTCTTTTCACCGCCCAGGCGCAGAATGGTACGGCCAGTCGTGGATTTTCCGCATCCGGACTCACCGACCAGGCCCATCGTGCAGCCGCGGCGCAGGTTGAAGGTAACGCCGTCCACAGCCTTAACATAGCCCACAGTCTGGGACAGCAGGCCGCCCTTGATGGGGAAATACTTTTTGAGGTGGTTGACCATCAGAATATATTGAGGGTCGTAGGTGACGGGGGTGTAGTCGTTTTCAACCAGAAGTTTTTCCTTCTTTGCCATGCGTCACTCACCCGCCTTTCTGTTTTCTTCATAGTAGCGGTAGCAGCTGACCTTGTGCGTGGGGGACAGGCTGATCTCGCAGGGGTACTCGCCGCTGCAGCAGGGCAGCTGCATTTCGCAGCGGTCCTTGAAGTAGCAGTAATCCGGCATATTGACCGGGTTAGGCACCTTGCCGGGGATGGAGTACAGGCGGTCCACTTTTTTGCCGACGACCGGCTTGGACGCCATCAGGCCAATGGTGTAGGGGTGGCTCGGGTGGGCAAAAATCTCCTCCACCGTGCCCTTCTCGACCACGCGGCCCGCATACATGACAACGACATAGTCGGCCATTTCGGCGATAACGCCCAGGTCGTGGGTGATCAGCATAATGGACGAGTTGATGCGATCCTTCAGGTTGCGCAGCAGGTCCAGGATCTGGGCTTGGATCGTCACGTCCAGCGCGGTGGTCGGCTCGTCGGCAATGATGATTTTCGGGTTGCAGGCCAGCGCCATGGCGATCATGACGCGCTGGCGCATACCGCCGGACAGCTCGTGGGGGTACATCGCGTAGACACCCTCACTGTTGGCAATGCCGACCATCTCCAGCATTTCAATGGTGCGCTTCTTGATGTCCTCTTTTGTCTTGCCCTCGCCCTCGTGCAGGGCAATGACCTCTTCGATCTGCGCACCGATGCGGAACACCGGGTTCAGGCTCGTCATAGGCTCCTGGAAGATCATCGAGATATAGTTGCCGCGCAGGCCCTGCATCTTGTCGGTCGGGGTCTTGGCAATGTCGTAGGCTTTGTCATTGCCGAGGTTCAGACGAATCTCGCCTTCGACGATCTGCCCCTGGGGGCGCTGCAGCAGCTGCATCAGGGAAAGGCTGGTGACAGACTTGCCGCAGCCGGACTCACCGACGACGCCGACGGTCTTGCCGATGGGCACTTCAAACGAAACGCCGTCGACGCTCTTGACGACGCCGGTGTCGGTGAAGAAATAGGTGTGCAGGTTATCGAACTCCACCGCGTTGGCGGGGTCCTTCATCTGGGTGGTGTACTCACTCTCGGGCACGTTGCGGCGCTTGCGGCGCTTCTCGTACTGGTCGGTGATGCGGCGGTTTTCCTTGGAGATACGCCGCGACTCTTTGGCGGAAAGATATCCGTCCTGATTTTTAGCCATCGTGTGTTTCTCCTTCCAATCAGCGTTTCATCTTGGGGTCAAACGCATCGCGCAGACCGTCGCCCACAAAGTTGAAGCCCAGAACGGTCAGCAGCAGGCAGATACCGGCGGGGATCCAGATGAACAGGTAGTTCGTCATAACGTAGGCGTTGTTGACATCGTTGATGATGTTGCCCCAGGAGGCGAACGGATACTTGACGCCCAGGCCCAGGAAGGACAGGGTGGCCTCGGTCAGGATGGTGGAGCCCAGGCCCATCGTGCAGGTAACGATGAGCTGCGGGATAACGTTGGGGATCAGGTGGCGGAAAATGCGGTGCCAGACCTTGATGCCGCAGGCCTCGGTGGCCAGCATGAACTCCTGCTCACGCAGGGAGAGGATCTGGCCGCGTACCAGGCGGGCAATGCTGGGCCAGCCCAGGAAGCCGAGAATCAGCATCAGGTACAGCATACGTTTCCAGGAATCCACACGCATGGCGTCCATGGCCGCGCCGATGATGATGATGACCGGCATCGAAGGGATGCAGTAGAAAACATCGACGACACGCATAATGATGTTGTCGATCCAGCCGCCGAAGTAGCCGGAGATACCGCCCATCAGGATGCCCAGGGATGCCTCGATGACGACGACGATGAAGCCGATGATCAGCGAGACGCGGCCACCGTACATCAGGCGGGTCAGCATATCCATACCGTTGGTGTCGGTGCCCAGCCAATGCGCCTTGCTGGGGCTGGCGTAGCGGTCGTAGACGTAAGTCTCGGTCATCTGCTTGACGGACCAAACTTTGGTGGAGGCATCGTAGACGATATCGTACTCGGCCTCGTTCCCCCCGGCGTCGGTGTAGTTGAACTTATCGGCCTTCTCGTTGATGGCCTCTTCCAGGCGATCCTTGAAGTCGCGGGTAACGACGACGCTGGAATCGGCGGCGGAGACGACAAAGCGGCTGACATAACCCAGCTGCTCGCCATTGGCGGCGATCTCGCCGTCCTTGTTCAGCGTGTAGTCCACGCCGTCGGCGGTGAAGTCGCTCTCCCCTGCCGTCATGGCGGTCAGGGCGGCCAGCTTGACGTCAAAGCTGAACTTCGGCGCACCGTCGGCCTCGTTGACGAGGTCGCGGCTGGCATAGCCCATGACGTCGCTGCCCTGGTAGACGACATAGAAGTCGTCGCTCTGGATATCGACGGTGTAGTCAGTATCCTTATAGTTGAACTCGGTGCTGCCCTTCTTCACGGCTTCGAGGGCCTTGCTCTGGGCGATGGAACCGAAGTTCTGGCCGTCGGCCACAACAAAACGCATCGTGTCGTTGCGGGTGACGCCGACGAACTCCTTGGACATCTGGGTGTAGGTGAAGAACTGCTCGTCCTGGCCGTAGGGGCTGACAAGGCCGCCGACGAAGGAGAACAGGAACATTGCAATCAGGATGGACAGACCGACGACGGCCAGACGGTTGCGGAAGAACCGCTTGGCGACCAGTGCGCCGGGAGACAAAACCTTGACGCGGCGGTCATCGTTCAGGGAGTACTGCTCCTGCTTCGGGTTCTGGTTCTGCGTGTTTTCGCTCATGGGTGTGCAGTCTCCTTTCTTTAAGAAATGCGCACGCGCGGGTCAACCACGCCGTACAGGATATCGGTCAGCAGGTTGCTGGCCAGCGTCAGCACCGCCATGAAGGACAGGTAGAACATCGTGAAGGGGATGTCGCCTGCGACCATGGACTGGTAGGAAATATAGCCGATGCCGGGGATGGAGAACAGCGTCTCGGTGATAAGGGCACCGCTGAACAGGCCGGGCAGGCTGCCGCCGATGATGGTGACAAGGGGAATCAGCGTGTTGCGGAAGGCGTGCTTGTAGATGACCGTATGCTCCGACAGGCCCTTGGCGCGGGCGGTGCGGATGTAGTCCGCGTTCAGCACTTCCAGCATATTCGTGCGGGTGTAGCGCATATAGCCGCCGATGGAGACGATGACCAGCGTTGCGATGGGCAGCACCAGATGGTTGGCCTTATCGCAGAACTGCCCCCAGGCGTCCAGCTGGGCATAGTCACGGCCGACGAGGCCGTACAGATCGAACCAGCCGAGCTTGACCGAGAACAGCAGCTTGAGCAGCGTAGCAAAGAAGAAGGTGGGCAGCGAAATACCGACCAGCGCCGCAGCCGTAATGACGTAGTCCGTGCGGCTGTACTGCTTGGTGGCAGCCAGCACGCCGAGGGGCACGGCGATCACGATGGACAGCACAAAGGAGATGCCGCCCATGATGACAGACAGGCCGATGACCTCGGTAAACTTCTGGGTGGCGGGCACGTTCCACTTCCAGCTGTCGCCGAAGTTGCCGACGACGGCCTTGCTCAGCCAGGTGAAGAAGCCGGGGATAATGTCCAGGTCAAGGCCGTAGGCCGCATTGAGCTGGGCCAGCCATTCCTCATAGGGTTTGGCACCGGGGGCCTGGGCCAGCTGCATTGCCATCGTCTCGGCAAAGGAGCTGGGCAGGCTGCGGATCAGCGCGTAGATAATGAACATGACACAGAACAGGATCAATACCGACTGCGCGATACGCTTGATGATGTAATTTCGCAAGAGTTTTCGTTCCTTCCTTGCACGGTTAGACCGCGTTTATTTTGCAGGGAAATGCCGTAATGTGGGCATCCCCATCCCACGCAGGGACGACGCCTTGCGTGGGAGTGGGACGACCATATTAGTGGTATAGGGGAAGAATGGCGATTACCGCCGGGCAGAGGGCCGGGCATGCCCGGCCCCTACAGGGCAGCGCATTCGTAGGGGCGCATTCTATATGCGCCCGCACAGGCTGCCCGCTCCCCCCTTTCCTCGGTTCGTCCAATACAGCAAGCAACCGCCCTTGGCGGGCGGTCACCTGCTTTCACAACGGTAAGTTGAACTTAGTTCAGCTCGAGGTTGTTCAGCTCAGACTTGTAGGTCCAGTACGGGGTCTGATCCTTCGCGATGGTGTCGATGTTGACACGCTCGGTGGAGAAGATGGTAGCCTCGCTGCGCTGGTAGACGGGCAGCTCGACACCCCAATCCAGGATGATCTCCATGGCCTCTTTGTACATGGCCTTGCGGGCCTCCTGGTCGGTGGTCTGGCGGGCAGCCATGATCAGCTCATCCAGGTCGGCATCGTTGATGGTGTAGTAGTTGGTAGCGCCCTGGCTGTGGTACAGCTGGTACATATCGGGGTCATTGGTGGACTGCCAGGCAGCGACCCAGCCCTCGGCAGCGCCGGACTGATAGGAAGCGAACAGGTCAGAAGCGTTGGCCATATCGTTGACAGTCAGGGTGAAGCCGATGGTCTTGAGAGCGGCAGCAGCGTTGGTCAGGGTCTGGAAGGAGGGGTGATCACCATTGCCGGAAGCACCGATGTTGACCTGATACTCCATCTTGGCACCGGCGGGGGCAGCCGTGATCTGGCCGTTCTCGACGGTGTAACCGGCAGCCTCAAAGTAGCCCAGGGCAGCCTGCAGAGCGGCGGCGTACTTGTCCTCGCTCTTCATGTCGGAGGTGTAGATCTCGTTGCCGTCCACGTCGGTGGAGTAGGCGATCTGGTAGCCGTCGTCGGTAACGGACGGGGCAGCCCAGGAGGTGTTGGAGATGGGGTAGTTGATAACGGTGGCGGTATCGCCGTAGTAGGAGTCGATGCCCTCATCACGGTAAGCGGCGATAACGGTCATGATGGCCTTGCGCAGGTCCTTGGAGGCCTCGGAGGCAGGGTCGCCGCCGACGTTGACGTTCTTGGCGCTCAGGGCGATGTAGCCGTAGCCGCGGTAATCCTTCAGGCGGGTGGTGATGACGGGGCCGTCCTCACCCTCGACGCCGTTGATGTCGGCGATCTGGTCAGCAACCTCCAGAGAGTAGGAAGGATCGGAGATGTCGATGGTGCCGGCCTGAACGCCGGTGATCTTATCGGCCTCCTGGGTCTCCTTCATGTTGACGTGGGCAACCTTGGGTGCGCCGTCATAGTAGGAGGGGTTGGCATCCAGATAGACAACGCCGTCGCTGTACTTGGAGAAGGTGAACATACCGGCACCCATGGGAGTGCTGGTCTTGGCGCGGACGCTGCTCAGGTCGCCCTTGGCAAAGCCGAAGGAGTTGTTGTCGTAGTCGTACAGGCTCTCATCGCCGTAGTAGTGCAGCGGGGCGATGGGCATCTGCAGCTGGTAGATCATGGTGGTGGACAGCTCGGTGGTGGTCAGCGTCATGCTGTAGTCACCAGTCTTGACGATACCGGCCACAGAAGCAACGGCGTCACCGACGTTGACACCGGTGGTGGAGTAGGCGTAGACGTCCTCGGGGATCAGGTCAGACAGGGCGGTACCGGCAGTCTCGGCCTCCATGGCAGAGAAGTTCCAGTCGTAGTTCGCGCCGATCAGCTCGAACATATCCTTCGCGGTTGCGCCTGCGGGCAGCTCGCCAAGGTTCCAGGCGGCGGCGGCACCGGCAGCATCGTTAGCGTCGGCGGCAGCGCCGCTCTCAACGCACTTGTCGATGATCTCCTGGGCAAACTTCACACCGCCGTCGTTGACAGCGTCCCAGAAAGCCTTCTGCTGCTCGGCAGTGAATTTCGTGTTGTCGGTGTTGTCCTCGCCGGCCTCAGCGATCAGCTTGGACAGCGTGGTCATGGAGCTGCGGTACTCGTCCAGACCAACGATGGGGGTAGAGTACATGGTTACAGAACCATCATACGTAGGATCGAGGAAAACATACATCGAGAAGATGACGTCGTCGATGGTGACAGGCTCACCGTCGGAGAACTTCAGGTCCTCGCGCAGCTTGATGTCATAGGTAACGGTGCCGTCGGCGTTCTCGGTGACAACGCAGTCGGCAGGACCGTGGTAGGTGTAGTCAGTGCCGTTGTACTCGCGGGTCTCGCCCTCGATGCCGTTCAGGACCATCTCACCCTTACGGTCAGCGCCCAGCAGGGCGATCTGGGTCAGGTCGATGACATCCTGGTCAGCGGCAGAAGCAGCAAAGAAGGGGCTGAACTTGCTCTCAAAGCCGGTCTCGGCCAGAACGAGCGTACCGTCGGAAGCGGCAGTGGTGGATGCCTCGGCAGTGGCCGTGCTGTTGCTCTCACTGGACGCAGTCGCAGCGGAAGAAGCAGCACCGCCGCAGCCTGCCAGCATGCCGACGCTGAGAGCGGCAGCAGATGCCAGTGCAATGACTTGCTTGGTGTTTTTCATGTGTAAAACCTCCTATATTTTGCCCTCACCTACAAATCATTATTACGCTCCCCAAGAGCGTAATACGAGAAAGGGGTACCCCTTTCTGAGCCCTGTTGTTTCTTTACAGCGCACACTTGTCGATAATGGCTTAGTTTTTAGCATACCGTAAAATCGCAAAAAAGTCAACCGAAAATCACACTTTTGTACCTTTTGACGAAATTTGGATAGGAATTTTGGAAGGGTTGGTTTGAGCCTTCCCCCTTGGGGGAAGGTGGCCGAGCGAAGCGAGGTCGGATGAGGGGTGCGTTTGCCGATGCTGCGCCGTAAAAGGGCAATCACGGCAAGACCGTCCCTCATCAGTCCGCTCCGCGGGCAGCTTCCCCCTTGGGGGGAGCCTTTCCTCTGCGCACAAAAAAACGTGCCCCGTCTCCCGGCAGGGCACGCCCTTATGTAATGTATAATTATTCTTCTCTATTCCACGGCATCTTTTTGACCATCCCCGCCGCGGCGGCAAATGCGGCACAGGCGGCGATTTCAAAAAGTATAAAAACACCGTGTGTGCCAAGCAGTTGTCCTTCATCCGCAAACGCTGCCGCCCCCTGCCCCGCAGCAGCCATGCCGCACAAGACGGCAGAGGCCACACACAAAGAGGGCAATTTTTGCACAGTCTGCTCGTGGATGTAAGCCCGCATCGGGTCGCCGCCGCGCGTTGTGCGCACCAGTACCACCACGGCGTACAACGCCAGTACCAGCGCTGCCATGTAGGGCAGCTCCAGGTAGAGCGGTGCGCGGGCCGTGGCCCCGGGCAAAACGCCCGCCGCCACGGTCAGCGCCGCACCGCCGCCGCACAAAGCCCACAGCCGGGCCAGCGCCTTGCCGCGCGGGATCTCACCTGCATAGCGGTAGTGTGCCCCGCGGTACCGGTAGTTGCCGTTCAGGTCTTTTTCAAAGTCATCGAGATAGGCGCGCTTCTTCTTTTTCTCGCGGTCGGCCATCACACGATACCTGCCAGGTCATAGTTGTCCAGCCACTGTTTGGCTGTCTCGCTGACACTGCGCAGGCAGCTTTCCTCAAAGGGGGTGGTCAGGCCCGCGTTCTTCAAAAGCTCGGTAAAGGTGCGGCTGCCGCCCTGCTTGGTGTAGGCCATGTAGTGTGCCCAGGCGTCGGCGCGATCCTTTTGCAGCATTGCCCAGAATTGCAGGCTGACGGTCTGCGCCAGGCAGTAGTCAATGTAGTAGAAGGGGCTTTGGTAAATATGCATCTGGCGCTGCCAGTACTCGCCCGCGCCGTAGAAGGGAATTTCGCCGTCCAGGCGCATCCAGGGCTGGTAGATGGCGGCCAGCTTCTTCCACTCCTCGTGGCGCTGGGCCGGGGTCAACTCTGGGTGCGCATAAACGATATGTTGGAAATGGTCGACCATCGTGCCGTAAGGGATGAAGGTCAGCGCGCCCGCCAGATGGCTGTACCGGAACTTGCGGGCGTCCGCACCGAAGAAGCCCTCGGCCCAGGGCCAGGCGAAGAACTCCATCGACATGGAGTGGACCTCGCAGGCCTCCATACTGGGCCAGACGTAGGAGTACGGGATGCGGTCGCGGTTCATGTAGGCAGCAAAGGCGTGGCCTGCCTCGTGGGTCACGACCTCGACGTCATGCTGCGTGCCGTTGAAATTGGCAAAAATGAACGGCATTTCGTAATCGCCCAGGCTGGTGCAGTAGCCGCCGCCCGCCTTGCCGGGGGTGGACAGCACATCCAGCAGCTCGTCATCCAGCATTTTGTTGAAGAACACACCGCTCTCGGGGGAAAGTTCCTCATAGAACTTCTTGCCCTGCTTGAGGATGGCGTCGGCGTCGCCCGCCGGGCGCGGGTTGCCGCTGCGGAACATCAAGGCGTTGTCGGCGGCGTTCATCGGGTACTGCTTGCCCAGACGCCTGGCCTGCTCACGGTAGATGCTGTCGGCCAGCGGCACAATATACTTGACCACGGCGGCGCGGAACTTTTCTACGTCAGCCTTCGTGTAGCAGTTGCGGCCCATGCGGTAGTAGCCCAGGGTGGTGTACCCCTCATAGCCAAGCTTTTTGCCCATCGTGTCGCGCAGGTGGACGAGCTTGTCATAGATGCCGTCAAACTCGGCCTCATGCTCCTTGTACCACGCGCCCTCGGCCTTCCAGGCGGCCAGGCGGCGGGCATCGTCGGGGTCGTTCTTGAAGGGCGAGAGCTGGCTCAAGGTATAGACGCCGCCCTCAAAGGGGATCTGCGCCGACGCGATGAGTTTGCCGTACTCGGTGGTCAGCTTGTTTTCCTGGGCCATCTCGTCCAGGATGGCGGGCGAGAACGCCTTGTCAGCGATCTCGGCGTTGACGAACATCAGGCTGCCGTACTCGGCCTCGAACTCCTCGCGGAAAGGCGACGCCAGCATAGCCTGGCTCCAGGCGTTCTGGCACTCCTGCAGCTGGGGGATGGCCTCGTTCCAGAAGTTCATCTCCTCGTCGTAGAATTTGTCGCGGGTGTCAATGCTGTTGCGCACGCTGGCCAGCTGGGCGGCAGTGTCAACGTGTTTGTTGAGCGTTTCCTCTTCCAGAAAGATTTCGCGGGCCTCGGCGTAGGATTTTGCGTTTTCCAGCCGGGTGCGCAGGTCGGCGAACTGCTGCTTGACCGCATCCAGATCCGGGCGGGCATAGGGCATTTCTGAGAATTTCATGGGGTGTCTCCTTTGCTTGTTTTTGTTTGTATTATAGCACGGGGAGGGTGCGGGCGCAACGCCTCGTTTTTTCGTCAAATCACCCACCCCGCCCTTTCTTTTTTGGCGGATTCGTCGATTGCGGATTTTTATACACAATGTTAAAATATAAATAATACCACTTTATAAGGAGCATCCCATGGACAACATAAAAATTCTGGAAGTGAAGCAGAGCATCTTTGCTTCCAACGACGAGCAGGCCGCCGCGCTGCGGGCTGACCTGAAAGCGAAGAAGGTGTTTCTGCTCAACCTGATGAGCGCACCGGGGTCCGGCAAAACCACGACGCTGCGCAGAACCATTGCAGCCCTCAAAGATGAGCTGCGCATCGGTGTGATGGAAGCGGACATTGACTCCGATGTGGATGCCCGCGCCATCGCCGGGACCGGGGCAAAGTCTATCCAGCTGCATACCGGCGGTATGTGCCACCTTGACGCCGAAATGACCCGGCAGGGGTTGGAAGGTCTGGGCACCGGGGACATCGATTTGGCGATTCTCGAAAACGTCGGCAACCTGGTCTGCCCTGCCGAGTTTGACACCGGCGCAGTGAAGAACGCCATGATTTTGTCGGTGCCCGAGGGCCACGACAAGCCGCTGAAATACCCGCTGATGTTCCAGGTATGCGACATCGTGCTTGTGAACAAAATCGACGTGATGCCGTACTTTGATTTTGACCTGGACAAATGCCGAGAGTACGTCGCCATGCGCAACCCGAAGGCGAAGGTCATCCCCATCTGTGCCAAGACCGGGGAAGGCATCGACGAGTGGGCTGACTGGTTGAAAGAGCAGGTCAGAGAGTGGCAGAGGTAAAGGCTTCCCCCTTGGGGGAAGCTGTCCGCGAAGCGGACTGATGAGGGGCAAGTTTGCCATTGCCACCATTTACCGGACAGTCGCGGCACACCCGCCCCTCATCCGGCCCTGCGGGGCCGCCTTCCCCCTCGGGGGAAGGCTTTGGAGCATAAACGGAGCAACAACATAAAAAGGAGCACGCCATGAGCAAACCCACTGCGTTCCCGCTGGACGAGAGCAAGCTGCCCTTCCGGATTCCGAAGGACCAGCCGTTCCGGGAAAATATCGCCAAGCTGGGCCAGATGATCACTGACCGCATCCCTGCCAAAAAGGGCACGCTGACCCAGGACGACCCTGAATACTGGGGCCTTGCGTCCATCGTGACCGACGAGATGGCCGAGGTTGCATTGAAAATGAAGGTCCGCAAGCCTATGACCCTGCCCGAGCTGGTCAAGGCTACCGGCAAGCCTGCCGACGAGCTGGAACCGCTGCTGCAGCAGATGGCTGTGGTCGGATTACTGGAATACAACTGGGAAAATCCCCGCCGGGAGAAGCAGTACATCCTGCCGATGTTCGTGCCCGGCAGTGCGGAATTTTTCAATATGAACAAACAGCAGATCGCCGACCACCCCGAGGTCACGGCCTTCTTCGAGCGGATGACCTTTTTGCCGCTGGAACACATCACCGCCATGGTGCCGCCGGGCGGCGCGGGTATCGGTATGCACGTCATCCCGGTGGAAAAGGCCATCGAGACCGAGAACCAGTCCGTAGATGTGGAGCATATCTCCCACTGGCTGAAAAAGTATGACGGCAAGTATGCCGCCGGGCCGTGCAGTTGCCGTATGTCCCGCGCCGCCATGGGCGAGGGCTGCGGCGACGACCCCGACGACTGGTGCATCGGCGTCGGCGACATGGCCGACTACCTTGTGGAGACGAACAAGGGCCACTACGTCACCTATGACGACGTCATGCAGATTTTGCAAAAGGCCGAGGACAACGGCTTTGTACACCAGATCACGAACATCGACGGCGAAAACAAGATTTTCGCCATCTGCAACTGCAACGTCAACGTCTGTAACGCTTTGCGCACCAGCCAGCTGTTCAACACGCCCAACATGAGCCGCTCGGCCTACGTTGCCAAAGTCGCGCCGGAAAACTGCGTAGCCTGCGGCCGCTGTGTGGAGTACTGCCCCGCCGGTGCGGTCAAGCTGGGCCAAAAGCTCTGCACCAAGCAAGGGCGCGTCGTCTACCCGCGCCAGGAACTGCCCGATACCGTAAAGTGGGGCCCCGAGAAGTGGGCCATCGACTACCGCGACAAGAACCGTATCAACTGCTATGACACCGGCACGGCCCCCTGCAAGACGGCCTGTCCTGCCCACATTGCCGTGCAGGGCTACCTGAAAATGGCCGCCCAGGGCCGCTACCGCGACGCGCTGGCGCTGATCAAAAAAGAGAACCCCTTCCCCGCCGTCTGCGGCCGCATCTGCAACCGCCGGTGCGAGGATGCCTGCACCCGCGGCACCGTGGACCAGGCTGTTGCCATCGACGCCGTGAAGAAGTTCATCGCCCAGCAAGACCTGCACGCCGAGCACCGCTATGTGCCCGACGTCGTCCAGCCGTCGCTGCAAGGGCCGTGGCCGCAGAAAATTGCCATCATCGGCGGCGGCCCGGCGGGCCTGAGCTGCGCCTACTTCCTGGCGACCCAGGGCTACAAGCCCACCGTGTTTGAGAAAAACGAGCGTCCCGGCGGTATGCTGCGGTACGGTATCCCCTCCTTCAAGCTCGAGAAAGACGTCATTGACGCCGAGATCGACGTACTGCGGGAGCTGGGCGTGGACATCCGCTGCGGCGTGGACGTGGGCAGGGATGTGACGCTGGCCCAGCTGCGCGAGCAGGGCTACAAGGCGTTCTACATTGCCATCGGCTGCCAGGGCGGCCGCAAGGCGGGCGTGCCCGGCGAGGATGCCGCAGGCATTGAGACTGCCGTACACCTGCTGCGCACCGTGGGCGGTGACGAAAGCCATACGATGCAGGGCAAGACCGTTGTCATCGGCGGCGGCAATGTCGCCATCGACGCAGCGCGGGTCGCCTTGCGCTGCGGGTCCGACGATGTGACAATGGTCTGCCTGGAGCCGCGGGAGAAGATGCCCGCCTCGGTGGAGGAAATCGCCGAGGCCGAGGAGGAAGGCACCAAAATCACCTGCGGCTACGGCCCGAAGGAGTTTATCGCCGAAAACGGCCATGTCACCGCCGTGGTGCTGAAAAAATGCACCGGTCTCTACAATGCCGAGGGCCGCTTTGCACCCACCTACGACGAGAACGACACCATCACCCTGCCTTGCGAGAACGTTGTGCTCAGCATCGGCCAGTGCATCGAGTGGGGCGACCTGCTGAACGGCGAGGCCGTAGAGCTGGGCCGTGGCCAGGGTGCCGTGGCCGACGCGCTGACCTACCAGACCGCGCAGCCCGACGTGTTTGTGGGCGGCGACGTCTACACCGGCCCGCGCTTTGCCATCGACGCGATTGCGGCAGGCAAACAGGGGGCAATCTCCATCCACCGCTATGTGCAGCCCAACACCAGCATGACGATCGGCCGCAACCGCCGGGATTTCCACGAGCTGGACAAGAACAATCTGTCGCTTGGCGAGTACGACCATGCCCCGCGCCAGACCGCCGCGCTGGACGAGAGCATCGACCCCCACCGTTCCTTCCGGGATGCGCACCTGACGCTGACCGAGGATCAGGTCAAAATCGAGACAGCCCGCTGTCTGGGCTGCGGTGCCAGCGTCGTCGACCCGAACAAGTGCATCGGCTGCGGCGTCTGCACGACCAAGTGCGAATTTGACGCTATCCATCTGCACCGCGACCTGCCCGAGTGCAGCAAGATGGTCAAGAGCGAGGACAAGTTCAAGGCCATTCTGCCCTACATGGCGAAGCGGGAAATCAAGATTCGTTTCTCCAAAAAGGAGAAGTAAATGCACGAGCTGGGCATTGTGTTCCACATCATCCGCACGGTGGAGGATGTGGCAAAGCAAAACGATGTATCCCGCATCCGACGGGTGACATTGCAGCTGGGCGAAGTCTCCGGCGTGGTGGAGAGCTACCTGCAGGATTGTTGGAAGTGGGCCGCCGCGAAGTCTGAGATTTTACCCGGCGCGGTGCTGGCGGTGGAGACCATCCCCGCCGTGACTCTCTGCGAGGACTGCAGGCAGCAGTACCCCACCGTGCAGTATGGCCGAATCTGCCCCCACTGCCGGAGCGAACATACGCATCTGGTGCAGGGGAACGAGATGATGATCAAAGAGGTGGAGGCTGTAGAATAAAAGCCTTTCCCCTTGGGGGAAGGTGGCCGAAGGCCGGATGAGGGGCACGTTTGCCCCTGCCGCCCGGTCAAGCGGCATATAACGACAAGGCCGCCCCTCATCAGTCCGCTCCGCGGACAGCTTCCCCCCCTTGGGGGAAGCCAAGAAAAGGCGCGTGTGCGAGAAGTTTTCGC
>OLRC01000082.1_pt1 | contig 65475 bp, 49 predicted proteins | sample 1672081 | NCBI WGS metagenome assembly OLRC01 (sample SAMEA3136643, study PRJEB25190) | human gut metagenome | biome: human gut; feature: human-associated habitat; material: faeces | place: Austria | collected 2013
GTCTCAGGATGAGGATGAATTTTATCAGCGTCTGGACCGCCTGATGGATATTTCCGCACGTTCCCTGCATATCAAGAGAGAAGTGATCGGAAAACTGCTGGATGAGGGGCTGTATCCGTATACCAAGCGCTATCTGGGAAGCTTTGACAATCATTTTTCCACCATCGGTCTGGTTGGCATGAATGAAGCAGGACTGAATGCAAGATGGCTTCGTGCAGACATGGCTGATGAGAAGACACAGAAGTTTACAAAAGATGTTCTGAATCATATGAGAGAACGGTTGTCCGATTATCAGGAAGAATACGGAGAACTGTATAACCTGGAAGCAACACCGGCAGAATCCACCGCATATCGTCTGGCAAAGCATGATAAGAAATATTATCCGGATATTATTACTGCAGGTCATGAAGGAGATACCCCGTACTATACCAACAGCTCTCACCTGCCGGTAGATTATACTTCTGATATCTTTGATGCATTGGATGTGCAGGATGAACTGCAGACCCTGTATACGTCCGGTACGGTCTTTCATGCGTTTCTGGGAGAAAAACTTCCGGACTGGAAGGCGGCAGCCACACTGGTAAGAAAGATTGCAGAAAATTATCGTCTGCCTTATTATACCCTGTCACCGACTTATTCGGTATGTAAAGAACATGGTTATATTGCGGGAGAACATTTCACTTGTCCGACCTGTGGCAAGAAGGCAGAGGTCTACAGTCGAATTACAGGATATTACCGTCCGGTACAGAACTGGAATGACGGAAAAGCGCAGGAATACAAGAACAGAACCGTGTATGATATCCTTCACTCCGGTGCACCGGCAGAAAAACCGGTGGAAGCAGTGAAAGAGGAGCGGCCGGTGATGGGCGGAAAACATCCTACCAGAACGATGGTAACTATGACAAAAGACGATGTGAAGATCCAGCATCCGGACAGTGTGAAATATCTGTTCACCACAAGTACCTGTCCGAACTGTAAGATTGCGAAACAGATGCTTGCAGAAGCGGAAGAAGAGTATCAGCTGATCGATGCCGAGAAAAACCCGGAACTGGTATCAAGATACGGCATCATGCAGGCACCGACACTGGTAGTCATCGAAGGAGACGAGACAAAGAAATATGTAAATGCTTCGAATATTCAGAAGTATGTGGAAGAGAACGAGTAAAAATAGAAATAAGTGTGGTAACGAGAAAATCCTGAAAACCATAGACAAAGATATAAAAAATCCCCGGCAGAATGATTTCTGCCGGGGATAACTGTTTTGCATTATTTATTATTGTTTTTTACTTCCTGCATCATCAGTGCACGAACCTTCAGTGGAAGTCCGAACAGAGTGATGAATCCGTCAGCATCGTGGTGATCATACATATCACCGGTTGTGAAGGATGCCAGAGACTCGTTGTACAGGCTATATGGAGAAGTTGTACCGGCTTTGATGATGTTGCCTTTGTACAGTTTGAATTTTACTTCACCGGTTACATATTTCTGTGTGGATTCTACGAAAGCCTGGATCGCTTCACGCAGTGGTGTGAACCATTTTCCTTCATATACAACCTGTGCGAACTGGCTACCCAGTTTTTTCTTAGTTTCCATGGTTTCACGATCCAGAATCAGTTCTTCCAACTGATCGTGAGCTTCCATCAGGATAGTTCCGCCAGGAGTTTCGTATACACCACGAGATTTCATACCAACGACACGGTTTTCTACGATATCGATGATACCGATACCATGTTTTCCACCCAGTGCATTCAGCTCGGTGATGATCTCAGAAACTTTCATTGCTTTTCCGTTCAGTGTTTTCGGAACACCGGCTTCAAACGTCATGGTTACATATTCCGGCTGATCCGGAGCATCTTCCGGGGAAACACCGAGAACCAGCAGATCTTTGTAGTTTGGCTCATTTGCCGGATCTTCCAGTTCCAGACCTTCATGGCTGATGTGCCACAGGTTACGGTCACGGCTGTAGCTGTGTTTTGCATCGAATGGAAGGTTGATACCATGAGCCTGGCAGAACGCGATCTCGTCTTCACGGGACTGCATGGTCCAAACGTCTGTCATACGCCATGGAGCAATGATCTTGATGTCTGGTGCAAGAGCTTTGATTCCAAGCTCAAAACGGATCTGGTCATTTCCTTTACCAGTTGCGCCGTGACAGATTGCAACAGCGTTCTCTTTTCTTGCGATCTCAACCAGTTTCTTGGCAATAGCAGGACGTGCCATGGAAGTACCAAGAAGATATTTGTGCTCATATACAGCACCTGCCTCAACACACGGCATAATATAGTTGTCGCAGAAGTCATCTACGATATCCTCAATATATAATTTGGAAGCTCCGGAAAGCTTTGCTCTTTCCTCAAGTCCGTCCAGCTCATTTCCCTGTCCGCAGTTAACGCAGCAGCAGACAACATCATAATCAAATGTTTCTTTCAGCCACGGAATCAATGCTGTGGTATCAAGTCCGCCTGAATATGCAAGTACAACTTTTTCTTTCATAATATTTACCTCTTTTCTTTTATCCCTCTGAAACAGATAGGGTTATAAAGCATATTAAATTTTGAATAAATATTCATCGTGATAACGGCTCTTACGTTCTGTACGTTATTCACAAAGAATAATATACAACAATACTCATAAATATGCAATAGTAAATTTGAAAAAATTTATAAAAACTTTGCATAAAAATGCATAATATAATAGGTAAATACGCGTTGAAATGCACAAAAAAAGATAGATTGAATGGAAAATAAGGAAAAAATGACTATTGCATAATATGCAAAGAAGATGTATAATTCATTCATCATTGTTTATAAAGCACATGTTACTGTTCACTCCGTTCACAAAACGGACATTGTTGCCAGTGAACAGAGTAACAAGTATGAGTTCCAGAGCCTGTTTGAAAAAGCATGCTTTTGACACCATAATAATGGAGGACACTAAAATGATAAAAGCTGGAATTATTGGAGCAACCGGTTATGCGGGAAATGAAATTGTACGTCTCCTTCTGGGACATAAAAATGTGGAAGTAGCATGGTATGGATCCAGAAGCTACATTGATAAAAAATATGCAGGAATTTATCAGAACTTTTTTAAGCTGGTAGATGCAAAATGTATGGACGATAACATGGAAGCTCTGGCAGATGAGGTTGATGTGATTTTCACTGCAACACCGCAGGGGCTGTGTGCTTCTCTTGTAAATGAGGGAATCCTTTCCAGAGCGAAAGTAATTGATTTAAGTGCAGACTTCCGTATTAAAGATGTGAAGAAATATGAAAAATGGTACGGAATTGAGCACAAATCCCCTCAGTTTATTGATGAAGCTGTGTACGGATTATGTGAGATTAACCGTGAGGACATCAAAAAAGCTCGTCTGATCGCGAATCCGGGATGCTATCCAACTTGTTCTACACTTTCTATTTACCCATTGTTAAAGGCTGGAATGATTGATCCGAACACGATTATTATTGATGCTAAATCCGGAACGACGGGTGCTGGAAGAGGGGCTAAGGTTGATAATCTTTATTGTGAAGTAAATGAAAATATCAAGGCTTACGGTGTTGCCACACACAGACATACACCAGAGATCGAAGATCAGTTAGGATATGCCTGCGGACAGGAAGTGACCATTAATTTTACCCCGCATCTTGTTCCAATGAACAGAGGCATTCTGGTTACAGCATACGCTTCCCTGACAAAGGATGTGACCTACGAAGAAGTAAAAGCTGCTTATGATGCATGCTATGAGAATGAGACATTTGTGAGGGTTCTGGATAAGGATGTGTGTCCGCAGACAAAGTGGGTAGAGGGCAGTAATTACGTGGATGTGAATTTCAAGATCGATCCGAGAACCCACAGAATCATCATGATGGGAGCTATTGACAACCTGGTAAAAGGTGCTGCCGGACAGGCAGTTCAGAATATGAATCTGATGTTTGGGTTTGATGAAGCGGAAGGATTATTACAGGTTCCGATGTATCCGTAAAAGTGAAATTGGAGACAGGCTCCGGGCCTGATTTCAGGACTGAGTTACATTGAAAAATAAACATATAATTTGCTTGATCGGGCAAAGGAGGAGTATCAATATGGAAATAATTACAGGTGGTGTTACCGCAGCAAAGGGGTTTAAAGCAGCTGCGGCAGCAGCAGAAATTAAATACAAAGGCCGTACAGATATGGCCATGGTTTACAGTGAAGTTCCATGTGTTGCAGCTGGCACTTTTACAACAAATGTGGTGAAGGCAGCTCCTGTAAAATGGGATCAGAATGTGGTCTATAATCACCCATCTGCACAGGCTGTGATCTGCAACAGCGGTATTGCAAATGCATGTACCGGAGCAGAAGGATATGGCTATTGTAAGGCGACTGCTGATGCAGCTTCTGAGATACTTGGAATCCCTGCAGATAGCGTGCTGGTTGCATCTACAGGCGTGATTGGAATGCAGATTCCGATTGACAGAATTGTAAATGGTGTAAAGGCTATGGCTCCGAAGCTTGACGGTTCTTTAGAGGCCGGAACAGAGGCAGCCAAGGCTATCATGACTACAGATACCGTAAAAAAAGAGGTTGCTGTACAGATCGAAATTGGTGGAAAAACAGTAACAGTTGGCGGTATGTGCAAGGGATCCGGAATGATCCATCCTAATATGTGTACCATGCTTGGATTTGTCACAACAGATGCTGCAATTTCCAAGGAAATGCTTCAAAAAGCACTAAGTGCAAATATTAAAGATACCTTTAATATGGTTTCTGTAGATGGCGATACTTCCACAAATGACACTGTTCTGCTCCTTGCAAACGGCATGGCAGGCAACCCTGAGATCACAGAAGAGGGTGCTGATTTTGATAAATTTATGGAGGCTTTGAATTATATTAATACCTGTTTATCAAAGAAAATTGCAGGTGACGGAGAGGGCGCGACTGCACTTTTTGAAGTGAAAATTGTGGGCGCTAAGACAAAAGAAGATGCAGTTACGCTTAGCAAATCCGTAGTAACTTCTTCTCTTACAAAGGCTGCAATTTATGGTCACGATGCAAACTGGGGACGGATTTTGTGCGCTATGGGATACTCTGGAGTGCAGTTTGATCCGGAAAAAGTTGACCTGTATTTTGAGAGCCGCGCAGGAAAATTAAAGATTATTGAGAACGGTGTTTCAACAGGATATGATGAAGCAGAGGCAACCAGAATCCTGTCTGAGGATGAGGTAACAGCTATTGCAGATGTGAAGATGGGTGACGCAAAAGCAACTGCATGGGGCTGTGATCTTACTTATGATTATGTGAAAATTAATGCAGATTATCGTTCTTGATATTAAAGCTTGAGAGTGTGTAAATTAGATGCCAGAGGAAGACTGAAAGGCATGCAGTTGTAGGACTTTTGTAACATAAAGATATAGGAAAGAAAGGTTAAGAGAAAAAATGGTAAATCAGAAATATCTTGATAAGGCAGAGGTACTGATTGAGGCGCTTCCTTACATACAGCGTTTTAACCGTAAAATTGTTGTAATAAAGTATGGCGGAAGTGCTATGCTGGATGAAAAATTGAAGGCGAATGTAATTAAGGATGCAGTTCTCCTGAAACTGGTTGGATTTAAGCCAATTATCGTACATGGTGGCGGCAAGGAAATCAGCAAATGGGTTGGAAAAGTAGGCATGGAGGCTAAGTTTATCAATGGTCTTCGGGTAACAGATTCCCAGACAATGGAAATAGCAGAAATGGTCCTTGCCAAAGTAAACAAAGAACTTGTTTCCCATGTGGAATCCCTTGGCGTACAGGCTGTTGGTATCAGTGGAAAAGACGGTGGATTGCTGAAATGTAAGAAGAAATATTCCAATGGAGAGGATATTGGATTTGTAGGGGATATTACAGAAGTAAACCCGAAAATTCTTTATGATCTGCTGGAAAAAGATTTTCTTCCGATTGTTTTTCCAATCGGATTTGATGATAATTATGACAGCTATAACATTAATGCAGATGATGCAGCCTGCGCAATTGCAGAGGCTGTACATGCAGAGAAGCTTGCATTTCTTTCTGATATTGAGGGAGTTTATAGGGATAAAGATGATCCGTCATCTCTGATTTCTGAGCTTCATATTCAGGATGCCAGAAAACTGATCGAGGATGGATATGTTGGCGGCGGAATGATTCCGAAGCTGAATAACTGTATTGAAGCAATTGAGCATGGTGTTAACCGGGTTCATATTCTTGATGGAAGAATTCCTCATAGTTTACTGTTGGAAATCTTTACAAACAAAGGTATCGGAACTGCTATTTTAAGAGAGGATGGAGAGAAATATTACCATGAACATGAATAATCAGATGGAAGAAGCGGAGTCCAGTATTCTTCATACATATAATCGTTTTCCTGTTGTTTTTGAACGTGGAGAGGGTGTGCACCTTTTTGATTCCGAAGGCTCCAAATATCTGGATTTTGCAGCAGGAATTGCTGTAAATTCGCTTGGATATCATTATCCTGGATATGATGAAGCACTGAAAGAACAGATTGATAAGCTGACTCATATTTCTAATTTGTATTACAATGAGCCAATTATCGAAGCTGGCGCAAAGCTGGTAAATGCAAGCCGCATGGACAAGGCTTTCTTTACAAACAGTGGTACAGAGGCTATTGAAGGTGCATTAAAGGCTGCGAAAAAGTATGCTTATGAACGTGACGGACATGCAGATCATGAGATCATTGCCATGAATCATTCTTTCCATGGCAGATCTATTGGAGCACTTTCTGTCACTGGAAATGCACATTACCGTGAGCCTTTTGAGCCGCTCATGGGTGGTGTGAAATTTGCTGATTTCAATGATCTTGAGAGTGTAAAAGCCCAGGTTACAGATAAAACATGTGCAATTATTATGGAGACCGTACAGGGAGAAGGCGGTATTTATCCAGCGGAAAGAGAGTTTCTGGAGGGCGTTCGCGCACTGTGTGATGAGAAAGATATTCTCCTTATTCTGGATGAAATCCAGTGCGGAATGGGACGTTCCGGATATTATTTTGCATGGCAGGCATACGGTGTACAGCCGGATATTATGACCTGTGCAAAAGCGCTTGGATGCGGTGTTCCTGTTGGTGCATTTGTGTTGAGTAAGAAGGTTGCACAGGCTTCTTTGAAGCCGGGAGACCATGGTACAACTTATGGCGGAAATCCGTTTGTATGTGCGGCTGTAAGCAAGGTTTTTGACATTTATGAGAAGGATATGATCCTTACTCATGTACAGGAATTAACCCCATATCTTGAAAAAAAACTGGATGAACTTGTGGAAAAACATGAGTGTGCTGCAGCAAGAAGAGGTATGGGATTCATGCAGGGAATCGTCATTGCAGGACGACCTGTAGGAGAGATTGTTAAGAAGGCTCTGGAGAAGAAACTGCTGGTTATTTCTGCAGGAAGCGACGTGCTTCGTATTGTGCCTCCGCTTGTGATTACCAAGGCGGATATTGATGAAATGGCGGAGATTTTGGATGAATGTCTGGCGTAAATCAGGGCTGGAGTTTTGGTGAAAAAATAGGTGAAAATTAAAAAAGATTCACTAAAAAAGCATTGTAGGTTGATTTTAAGCTATAAATGAGAATAAAATGACAGAAAAAAGGTACTTTGAAATGGTTTTCAGGTACCTTTTTTCTATTGCTCAAGATTCTGTTTTAAAAAATTATTCCGGCAATCGCCCATAAATCCTGACATACATCTTGTCAAAAGTTGGGGGATGGAACTTTTTACACTGTATAGAGTACAGCTGCTTAAAAGCTTTTTGTGAATTTACTCTTCTGCGAAGTCGAATTCGTCTTTAAATTTCTCTTTGAAAATGTCAAAAACAGCGGTGAGAATGTCATCGTCATCAACGAAAACATAGCTCTCGTTTTCTTCATTTCCGTCGTCCTCAACCTGAAGAATCAGTACTTCTTCATCTTCGTTCTCGTCCTCACCTTCCACGTCCTCTACAGGTGGGAGAAGAACTGCGTAGCGCTTTCCTTCATACTCAACAAGGTCCAGGAACTCAAAATCCATGTCTTCCCCGTTTTCGTCGGTGAGGGTGATGATCTCGATTTCCTCTTCTGCTGGGGTACCAATGTTCTTTTCGTCTGCCATTGTGATTCTCCTTTCAAGTTGACATGCCAGCCCGGCTGTCATATTTGTTGAAAATATTATATCAATTGTGAGAGCTGTTGAATAGATGGAAAATATAGAAAATTTCGAAAATATTTTTGCATAATGTCAGAAGAAAGACTGGAAAAGCGGTTTTCAGTAGAGATATAACAGGATTGCAAGGTTGTTTTGGGAAAATATAAAAAACCTGTTGACAAGTAAAGTTGTCAATGATATTATGCAAATACAAGGAATGACAAATAAACTTGTCATAATGACAATGAAATAAGTCATTTCAAAAAAATGAATACACTACGAATGAGAAAGGAGCCTTTGAAATGGCGCTGGAGAATCGATTGAAGGAATATCGTGCCAGGCTTGGAATCAATCAGGCGGACATGGGGAAACTAGCTGGTGTGTCCAGACAGACGATCAGCCTGATTGAGAGGGGAGACTATTCACCTTCAGTGACGCTGGCTTTGAAGCTGGCGAAGATCTGTCAGGTGACAGTGGAAGATATTTTTACTTATACGGAGGATGGAGAAGATGAATAAGGGAAAATCTAAGAAGAAAATGAATTCCTATTTAAAAATGGTACTGATTATGCTGGCTGGTGGTGTTGTTGGAGGAATTTTTGGCTTTGTTACATCATACACTGGGGAGAATTCTATAGCAGCTATTGGGCATGGGATGAATGCATTTCTTTTGGCTGTACGTGATCATACAGTGCTGCTGGAATGTATCTGCGGTGCGATCTGTATTATGATCTGTGAGATCCATTTTGGAAAGATGAAGAGAATGGGAAGCCAGATACAGGATGCAGAGGATGAAGAATATCATGAATTGCAGTATCATATTGAAGTGTCCTCCAGCTGGGGGATGATTGCGAGTACAGTGGGAACTGTTCTTATGATGCTGCTTATTTCACCAGGATACTCTATGAAATATATTGAGAGCCAGAGTGACGGTGAGATATGGATGTTCTTAGCAGGACTGGTTGTGTTTGTGGGAATGGTTGGATATTTTGGTATGTGGCAGATTCGCTATATAAAGCTGGTTCAGAGAATTTATCCGGATAAGAAAGGTGATCCTACTTCTATAAACTTTCAGGAGCAGTGGCTTGCAAGCTGTGACGAAGCAGAGAAGGAAGAAATTTACGAAGCAAGCTATAAGACTTATCTGCTGACTGGAAAGGTACTTCCTTTTTGCACATTGGTAGCCATGCTGCTTCATATGGTATGGAATACGGGCGTTCTTGCTATTATCATTCCTGCTTTTCTCTGGATCTTATCGGCGTCTAATTACTGCCGGTGCTGCGTTACGAAAAAAAGCGAAAAACTTGCGAAGTGAATGAATCTTTGAAAAATACATATAATACTATTATGGAGGTGCCTGCTGCAAGTGCACCTCCTTTTCTTCCCGGGAAAGGGAGTATCCTTTTGGAGGCTGTCAGAACATCGATTGGCTTAGAGCGTGTTTGAAAAATCATTCCTGCAATCTGCACGCCCCACTTTGCGGTATATTTCACCCGAATTCGGTTGTCGTAGCCCGCTACGACGCCCTCATCCGGGCAAAATCTCCCACAAATTGTGACGCACATCTTGCAGAAAGCCTTTTTCAAACACGCTCTAGAGAAAGAATCTGGAAGTATAGGATAGTTTATGGAGGTATTGTATGTGGGGATTTCTTGTAGCGTTGATATCTGGTGCATTGATGAGTATTCAGGGCGTTTTTAACACAGAGATGACTAAGCAGACCAGCTTGTGGGTATCCACCGGCTGGGTACAGTTTTCGGCGTTTCTGGTCTGTGTGTTGGCGTGGATTTTTACCGGGAGGGACAGTGTTGGCGCGTTGTGGCAGGTGGAGAATAAATATACTTTACTTGGCGGTATTATCGGAGCATTTATTACAATAACTGTCATTCAAAGCATGGGAAGTTTAGGTCCTGCAAAGGCTGCTATGCTGATTGTAATTTCCCAGCTGGCAGTTGCCTATATAATTGAATTATTTGGTCTGTTTGGTGTAGAAAAAGTGGATTTTCAGTGGCGAAAACTGATCGGCATGGCTGTGGCGATTGTAGGAATTGTCATATTTAAATGGGAGAAATAAGGCAAATAGATAAAAGACTGATAAAATTTAGAAATGGTATTGTAAAAAATGTAAAGTTTCGTTAAAATAGATTAGGTAAAGCATGAGTGGAGGGGAACCTGCGCATAAAGCGAAAGGGGAACCTGCATGGGAAGAAAAATAAAATACAGATGTGGAATCTGGACAGTTTTGTTCTTTCTCTGGACGGCGTCTGCAATGACAGGCTGCGCACGTCGGGAAGAGGTTTTTCTGGAAGAGATGGATTCAGATGAAGAGAACTCGAATAGAAAAGCAGGAGAAGAGAGCACTGCGTATGAGAATAACGTGGCGGCAGGGGAAAATCCCGAAAAACAGTCTGTTGTTTCAGATGCTGGATCAGAGGGGAATACAGAAAATTCAGCTTTGGATTTGCCACTAGAAACGCCAATTCCACAGAAAATATTCGTTGATGTATGCGGAGCCGTTGTAAATCCAGGCGTTTATGAGCTGGATGAAGGAGCACGTATTTTCCAGGCTGTTGATGCAGCAGGAGGATATTTGCCAGAGGCAGCCATAAATTATCTGAACAGAGCCAGAAGTATTGGAGATGGGCAGCAGATTTATGTGCCTACTGAGAAAGAAGTGGCTGAGAACCTGGAACTTGCTATGGCGAAAGTGCCAGAGGCATTGAACGATGGTGACAATTCTGGGAATTTAGGATTGGAAGAAATTCAAGGCAGCTCAGTGGAAAATCCATCGGGAACTGTTGGAAGAGATACAGGAAGTTTCGGAGATGGCGTAGGCGATGATACACGAATTAATCTGAATACTGCAGATGCCGGACAGCTTTCCACTTTAAGCGGAATCGGGCAGTCAAAGGCAGAAGCCATTGTTGCATACAGAGAGGAGCATGGAGACTTTGCTTCTATCGAAGAGATTATGAATGTAGAAGGTATCAAAGAGGGTACCTTTTCAAAGATAAAAGACAAGATATCAACTGGATAAGGGAGATTCTTAAATGAGCAGGAAAGTTTTGGTAGTAGATGATGAGAAACTGATAGTAAAGGGTATCCGTTTCAGTCTGGAACAGGATGGAATGGATGTGGATTGTGCCTACGATGGCGAAGAAGCCCTGGAGATGGCCAAAGAGAAGAAATATGACATTATTCTTCTGGATCTTATGCTTCCCAAGATGGATGGCTTTGAAGTATGCCAGCAGATCAGGGAATTTTCAAATGTTCCTATTGTAATGCTTACAGCGAAAGGTGAGGATATGGATAAGATCCTCGGCCTTGAGTATGGCGCGGACGACTATATCACCAAACCATTTAATATTCTTGAGGTAAAGGCAAGAATCAAGGCCATTATGCGCCGTGCAGGCAGCAATCAGGAAGAAAAAGACAAGGCGAAGACAATAGAGGCTGGTGACCTGAAGATGGATTGTGAGAGCCGTCGCGTGTTTATTTCTGGTAAGGAAATCAATCTGACTGCCAAAGAATTTGATGTGCTGGAACTTCTGGTGTTTAATCCCAATAAAGTGTACAGCCGTGAGAACCTGCTGAATATTGTATGGGGATATGAATATCCTGGTGATGTTCGTACAGTGGATGTACATATCCGTCGTTTACGTGAAAAAATTGAGGCGAATCCCAGTGAGCCCAAATATGTACACACCAAATGGGGTGTGGGATATTATTTCCAGGCATAAGCCATGCCAGAGAAAAAGAAACCAAGCTTTTTAAAAAGTCTGCGTTTTCGTATTCTGATCATTCTGGTCATTCTGGGAATCGTACCAAGTGTCATTGTTGCTCATGTGATGGTGGCAGCCTATGAGAGCAAGGCTGTGGCTGTCCGTAAGCAGACTGTTGAGAAGCAGTGTGACATTCTGTGTAACCTGTTAATTAAAGAGAATTATATGAATGACTCCAGCTCGCAGGATGTAAACAGCAAGCTGGAGTTGTTGTCTAATGTGTATGACGGCAGAATTCTGTTAGTTGACAGGGATTACAGGATTATCAAGGATACCTATGGCGTAGATGAGGGAAAAACTTTGATCTCCACTATGGTGATCAAATGCTTCAAAGGTGAGGAAGCCAGCCGCTATAATAGTAAGACACAGAAGATTGAGATGGCTCTCCCTGTGAAAAGCCCGGAGGTGAAGCAGCTTCAGGGTGCTATGCTGATCAGCTTTTCCTCCAATGAAATTGCAGAGAATATTCTGGAGCTGGAACAGAAGAGTCTTCTGATCACAGGAATCATTATTGTGCTGGCGGTCCTTCTTGGATATGTGCTTTCTACGGTTCTTGTAAAGCCGTTTGCCAGAGTTACCAAGTCCATTGAGGATTTGACGGATGGATACCAGAATGAGGAGATTTCTGTCCCGGATTATACAGAGACAGCACTTATTACGGATGCGTTCAACAAAATGCTTTCCAGAATGAAGATTCTGGATGAGTCCAGAAATGAGTTTGTTTCCAATGTGTCCCATGAGCTGAAGACACCGCTTACCTCCATGAAGGTACTTGCCGATTCACTGGTGGGCCAGGAAGGGGTGCCGGAGGAGCTGTATCAGGAGTTTATGGGCGATATCACTGCAGAGATTGATCGGGAGAATAAGATCATCACAGACCTGCTTTCTCTTGTAAAAATGGATAAGAAAGCAGCTGATCTGAATGTGGAGCACCTGAATATCAATCAGCTTCTGGAGGATATCCTGAAGAGACTCCGTCCAATTGCAGATAAGAGGCACATTGATCTGATCCTGGACAGTTTCCGCCCTGTTGAAGCAGATGTGGATGAGGTAAAGTTTACTCTTGCCGTGAGCAATCTGGTTGAGAATGGTATTAAATACAATGTGGATGATGGCTGGGTTCGTGTAACCCTTGACGCTGACCATAAATATTTCTATGTGAAGGTTGCAGATTCCGGAATGGGCATTCCGGAGGAGTCCATCGGAAGAATTTTTGAACGTTTTTACCGTGTGGACAAATCCCATTCCAAAGAAATTGGCGGCACAGGTCTTGGACTTGCGATTACCAGAAGTGCTGTGACCATGCATCATGGAACTATTCAGGTGGCAAGTAAGGAAGGCGAGGGAACTACCTTTACTGTCCGCATTCCTTTATCATATATTCCGTAGGAGGTGCCAGATGAAGAAATTGTTGAGTACAGCGATGGCTCTGGTTCTGATCATTGGCCTTCTTACCGGATGCTCGGTGGAAAGCCAGGGAGAGAAGACTGAAAGTGTCAGCAATCAGTACTATCTATATTACTTGAACAAAGATGAAACGAAAGTAACAAAGACAAGATATTATCCGGAGCAGGAAAGTGCAGAATTTATGCTCCAGGATTTAATGGGAATCCTGAATGGACAGGAGAGCAGCGGAGAGAACCTGCCTTTGCTTCCAGCAGGAGTTCAGCTGGTGACTTACCGCTTAAATGAATCCCTTCTGGAATTGGAGTTTAATGCTGATTACAGTAATATTTCCCGAACCAGGGAGATTCTGGTGCGCGCAGGTGTGGCAAGAACTTTTCTTCAGATTCCAGGAATCACCGGCATAAAGATTTTTATAGGAAATCAGGAGCTTACCGATTCCAAGGGACAGGCTGTAGGCTTGCTTGACGGCAACACTTTTGTAGAAATGTGGGGCTCTGATAAAGATGCGTATCGGTATGATACTTTTACTCTGTATTTTACAGACAAGACAGGAGAGCATCTTGTGGCAGAACAGAGAAATGTATATTATAAGAGAATTCTGCCAAGAGAGAGAGTAATACTGGAACAGCTTGCCAAAGGACCGATGGTGAAAGGGCATTATCCAACAATTCCGCAGGATACGGATATTCTGGGAATAGAGGTGTCTGATAATGTGTGCTATGTGGATTTTAGTTCCGCTTTTTCAGATTCAGGAATTGATATCCCGGTGAACACCATGATCTATTCCGTGGTAAATTCTCTTCTGGATACGACATCTGCTGATAAAGTGCAGATTTCAATCGAAGGTGATACAGAGGCTAAGTTAAGTGATGGAACATCTTTGTACAGTCTTTTCAGTAAAAATACAGATCTGATCCTGAAAGAGAATTAGAGCGTGTTTGAAAAAATCAATCAATAACGCTTATAAAATGAAATACTAAAGGAGTTTATAAATGACGAAAAGACCGCTTTGCATGGTGTGTCTGGTCTTGATGCTCCTTATGTGTGTGGCCGACCGGGCAGGATTTCCACTGATCCGAGGAAATCCTGTGCCGGAAAATGTGGACTCCTGGATCCGGAAGCATCCCAAGGTCACAATCTGCGGAGAAGTGACACAGACCACAGAAAATGAATTTTCACAATCTGTTTATCTTAGCAATACATATCTGATTTATCAACCAAAGAAGAATCAATCAAAGGAAAATCAACCGAAGAAAATATCTATTGAAAATGTAAAAGTATTTTTAAAGAAAAAAGAAGATGTTCCGGCAGGAACTGTTGTTTTGGTGTCTGGAAATCTGGAGAGAGTAGGTGAGATGCGAAATCCAGGAGAATTTGATGCCAGACAGTACTACGCCAGTCAGCATATTTTCTATTTTATGAAAAAGGCGGAATTGTTAAAAAAATCGGAAAATTATTCTGCTTATCGACAAGGTATGAATGATCTAAGAAAATATTTCAGTGAAGTTCTGAATGGAATTGGTGGAAAAGAAGCTGGGATTTTTCAGGCAATTGTTCTTGGGGATAAAAGCAGCCTGGATGAGGAAGTGAAGCTTCGCTACCAGATGGCTGGTATTGTGCATGTTCTGGCAATTTCAGGGCTGCACATCAGCGTGATTGGAATGGGAATTTATAATCTTCTGATGAAGACGGGAATGGGAATCTGGCCGTCTGGGATAATTGCCCTGCTGATTTTGCTTCAATACGGCGTGATGACTGGTGGAAGTGTGTCTACTATGCGTGCGGTCTGTATGTTTTTGATATCTGTAGGGGCGAAAATAACCGGAAGGATTTATGATCTGCCAACGGCGCTGGCTGTTTCGGCTATGTTAATTCTTGGAGATTCAGGAGCATATTTATATAACAGTGGGTTCCTTTTGTCATTTAGCGCGGTAGCAGGAGCTGGCGTAGTGGTTCCTGCATTAACAAAGAGTATGGATTTATCCCGTATTGAAAAAGGGGAAAATGTGCGGAGAAAAAAGAGTGCATGGAAAAGACATGCTGGAAAAAAGTTTAAAGATATTTGCTGTATGATTTTAGGAAAACATACAGGGCAAATATATGAAAAATTCGCCAGAGGTTTTTGCAAAGCAAATCTGGCTTTAGGCGCATCTATAGGAATACAGCTGACCATGCTTCCTGTTTCCTTATATTTTTTCGGAGAAGTTTCACTGGTTGGAATTTTTTTAAATTTGCTGGTGCTTCCTACAGTAGGAATTGTTCTGGGAAGCGGAGCTACTGGATTGCTTGCAGGGTGTGTAAGCTTTTCTGTTGGGCGTGTTGTGATTTTGCCTGGAAAGGTTCTTGCTGGAATTTATGAAGAGTTATGTAAACTATCCGGAAATCTGCCTTTTGGTATCTGGATCACAGGACAACCAAAGCTGTGGCAGGTGGCTGCATATTATATTTTGTTTGCAGGAGCAGTCTGGATACTTACACAGAAAAGAAAGCGGGAGAGAAAAATAATTGCTTTCGTAGTTGCATGTCTGGCCATATCTATTCTTATATGGCGTGAGCCGGAACCATTTTCTGTCAGCTGTCTGGATGTGGGACAGGGCGACGGGCTTGTGCTGCGGACGCCGGAAGGGAATTGCTTTCTGGTGGATGGTGGAAGCACAAACAAATCAGGTGTGGGACAATATCAGATTTTACCTTATCTGAAAAATCAGGGGATTTCTCAGATTGATGGAATTTTTATATCTCATACAGATCAGGATCATATCAGTGGTGTACAGGAAATATTGGAGATGGCTGTAAAAAAACTGAATTCAGTAAAATTGGGATGCTTGTATCTGCCTGAGTGGGAAAATCCTCCTGCTGCATGGGAAAAACTGAAACAGACAGCAAAAGAGGCCGGAATTCCAGTGAGAACCCTGAAGGAAGGAGACTGCCTGAATGCAGGTAAATTGCAATTGCAGATAATTGCTCCTGCGGTCAGTGCTTCTGGCGCAGATGTAAATGAAGATGGCATGGTGATTAAAGTAAAATATGAGGAGTTTCTTGGTCTTTTGACAGGTGATATCGGGGAAGAAACAGAAAAGAAATTGCTGGAATTGGGAGTGTTGGAAGATGTGGACTTTTTGAAGGTGGGACACCATGGCTCCCATTACTCTACCTGTCAACAGTTTCTTGATACAGTGCGCCCGGAATATGCTGTGATTTCCTGTTCTTCTACCAATACTTATGGTCACCCGTCACCGGAAATTACGAAACGCCTGGAAGAAACCGGGTGCCAGACCAGTTTTACTATGGAGAGCGGTGCTGTGAAAGTTTGCTGGGAGAAAGAGGGGATAAGGATTAAGAAATTTTTGGAAAAGGGAAATGGTTTGTAGATCGAAAAAGGTACTTTTATAAAGACACAATTTGTGGTATGGTTTAGTAGAATGTCGAGTACAGCTCTATCACCCTGGCTGAAAGAGTCTGGGGGGCTACTGGTTAGATCGTGAATAGTAACCTTTGGGGAATGTCCTGACCGACAAGAAGATGACAGGAGCGTATATTTTGAAGAATATCCAGGAAGATATAAAGACGGGCAATTTTAAACAGGCGTATTTGCTGTATGGTGAGGAAGCTTACCTGAAACAGCAGTATAAACATAAACTGGTACAGGCACTGAATCCGGAAGATGACACCATGAATTTTAATCATTATGAGGGTCGGAACATTGATGTGAAGGAATTGATCGACCTTTGTGAGACCATGCCTTTTTTTGCGGACCGTAGGGTGATTCTGTTGGAAGATACCGGATTTTTTAAGAATAAATGTGATGAACTGGCTGATTATATGAAAGAACTGCCAGACTATCTTTGCCTCATTTTTGTGGAAAATGAGGTGGACAAAAGAAACCGTATGTATAAAGCTGTAAAGGCAGCAGGAAGAATCGGAGAATTTGTGCAGCAGGATGAGAAAACGCTAATGCGCTGGGCTGCCGGGCTTCTGAAAAAAGAAGGCAAGATGATCACCCAGCGGGATATGGAGCTTCTTCTTACCATGACTGGTGTGGACATGGGAAATCTGCGGATGGAGCTGGAAAAGATAATTTCCTATACCGGTGACCGGGATGTGGTAACGGGAGAGGACATTCTGGAGATTTGTACCACTCAGACCCAGAATAAGATTTTTGATATGGTCCGGGCAGTGACGGAGAAAAATCAGAAGAGGGCACTGGATCTGTATTATGATCTTCTCACGCTGAAGGAGCCCCCGATGAGAATCCTTTTTCTTTTGGCGAAACAGTTTCGCCAGCTGCTTTTGGTAAAAGAATATGCAGAAGAAGGAATCCCTCAGCCGGTGATGGCATCAAGACTGGGAGTGCCGTCTTTTGTGGCGAAAAATATTGCAGTCTGTGCAAGATCCTATAGAATCAGTGAACTTCGTCAGGCAGTGACGGATTTTGTGGATGCAGAGGAAGCTGTGAAGACAGGCAGATTGCAGGATGTGCTTAGTGTGGAATTACTGATCGTGAAGTATAGTTCAGCCAGAAGATGACGCTTTGGTGCAGGCTATGATGTTTGCAAAAATAGACAGTGGGCTGAACAGGAATGAAAAAAATACAGAAAAAAGGCAGTCGATGACGGTTCGACTGCCTTAATTTTCACTTATAAGCTTATAACTAAAAATTCAGATATCTATTAGCCAATGCTGTTAACGGCTTTGGATAAACGGGAAACTTTTCTTGCGCAGTTGTTTTTGTGATAAACACCTTTGGAAGTTGCTTTGCTGATTGTAGAGATAGCCTCTTTTAATGCAACCTCTGCTGCTGCCTTATCGTTGTTTGCTACTGCCGCGTCAACTTTTCTGATGGAAGTCTTAACAGCAGAACGGATGGATTTGTTTCTCGCAGCTTTTGTTCTGTTAACTAAAATTCTCTTTTTTGCAGATTTGATGTTAGCCAATTCGTACACCTCCAATTCGTGAATGATGATTAATTTTTTGCATCATAAGAACAGACACGGGCGTTCCTATGAACATGCTTATATAGTTTATAATAATTACCTTGGATTGTCAATACATATTTTTACAAAAATGCTTGACATACATATTTTTGCAAAAAAGTGGGGAGATTATATAAAAATCGAAAGGTGTGGCTGTGAAAGGTATGAATTGCAATGAGAAATACATTTTGCACATAGAAAACAGCAGGGCGGAGCCGGTGATATGGGAGAATTTGGGAAAGTATGGAGGAACTGATATGCTGGGAACTTATAAGATCAGAACCGATTTGGCGGTAGAGGCAAGAGAACGCTTTACAGAGGACAATGTAGAAGTGCGCGGGGTGGAGGTTCAGGAAGATTATAATGAGGAAAAAGACATTCGAACCACTGTGGTGAAAATAACCACGGAAAATGGTGCCAGGGCGATGGGGAGACCTCAGGGGACATATATTACAATTGAATCGGAAGGGCTTTCAGCGCCAGATGAGGACTATCACAGGGAAGTGTCTGAAGAACTTTCCAGACATTTACGCCAGCTGATCGGTCTGGAAAAGGAAAAGTCCGTGCTTATTGTTGGGCTTGGAAATCCGGGTATTACGGCGGATTCATTGGGACCGGAAGTAATTGGGAATCTTCATATGACACGCCATCTGATCCGCGAGTATGGACTGAAAAGTACAGAAAAGCAGATTCTTCATGCAATCAGCGGAATTGTTCCAGGAGTAATGGGGCAGACTGGAATGGAAACTTCGGAAATCGTGGAGGGCGTGGTGGAAATAACACGGCCAGATGTAGTGATCGCTGTGGATGCTCTTGCCGCAAGAAATACCAGGCGCCTTAATCGGACCATTCAAATCACGGATACAGGAATTACTCCGGGATCAGGGGTGGGAAACCACAGAAATGGTCTTACAGAAGAAAATCTGAATGTAAAAGTGATTGGGATCGGAGTGCCTACGGTGGTGGATGCGGCGACTATTGTTCATGATTCTATGGCTCATTTGCTTGAGACACTGGACGAGGCCGAACAGAAAGAATTTTTGGAAGAAATGATTTCCCCACATCTTCATGGAATGTTTGTGACGCCGAAAGATGTGGACGAGACCATAAAATATCTGAGTTTTACGATTTCAGAAGGATTAAATATGACTTTTGCAGAGATCTATTAGAGCGTGTTTGAAAAAGGCTTTCTGCAAGATGTGCGTCACAATTTGTGGGAGATTTTGCCTAGATGAGGGCATCGTAGCGGGCTACGGCAACCGAATTCGGGTGAAATCTTCAGCAAAGTGGGCGTGCAGATTGCGGGAATGATTTTTCAAACACGCTCTGGCGCATGAAGCTGATGTAAAGGTGGTGAACTGTGGAAAAATACTGAAAATATGGAAAGTTAGCCTAAAAAAAGAAACATACGGAGGAAAAATCTGTCATAGGATAACCTTAAAGAGGTGATTTCGTGACAAAAGTCCAGAAGGTTTTCTGCGTGTTTCTTTGTCTGTGTTTTTTTGCGGTTCTGGCTATGCTGCCAGGACCTTTTTCCATGCGGGAAATTGTGCATAATGTGTACAGGCAGTTTCCGTTCTATTATTTTACAGAGGAAAAAGCACAGGAAACCTGGATGGAAATGGATGGGGAAACTCTGGCTGAGATTGAGAAGAGAAATGGAGCATATTTAGAAGAAGTTGCAGAGAATGAGCGTAATTTGCGAGAGGAAAATGCAAAGAAATCCAAGGAAGCCAATCTGGAAAAAAACAGCAGTGTTTCTGAGGAAAGTAAAAAAATAAATAATACAGATAAAATAGAAAATAAAGATAACTCTGAGATGTCAGAAATCATAGAAAATAGTGAAAATCACTTAAATTCAGAAACTCAGCCTGCAAATACCCTTCCTCAGTCTAACATCGTTCTCCCGCATCCAATTCTGGATCTGTCCAGAGACAAGCTGTCGGATTACGATTATCTAATGAACAATTTTTACATTGTAGATGAGAACACAGATGCATCTGCCGTAAAAATAAATGCTGCTGAATTTCTGGCAGAGGATTTTTCCTTGAGTCATGGACCGTTGGAGCCGCAGATTCTTATTTATCACAGTCACTCCCAGGAAACGTTTTCCGATTCCAGGGAAGGAGAAGAGGAAGATACGATTGTGGGTGTTGGAAATTATCTGACCAGTTTGCTGTCAGAAAAATATGGTTATCAGGTGATCCATATAAAAGAAGCTTTTGATATGATGAGCGGAGAACTGGATCGGAATAAGGCCTATAATTATGCTTGTGATTACGTAGAAAAGGTTTTGGAAGAAAATCCGTCTGTGGAGGTGGTTATTGATCTGCACAGAGATGGCATCGATGAAGACAGACGGCTGGTAACTGAAATAAACGGAAAAGATACTGCGCAGATTCTTTTTTATAATGGCCTTAGCTACACGAATGCCCAGGGGAAGGTTTCTTATTTGCCCAATCCTTACATACAGGACAATCTTGCTTTTTCTTTTCAGCTGGAATATCAGGCGGCGTTGTATTATCCTGATTTTTACAGAGGGATTTACCTGGCGGGCTTGCGCTACAATCTTCATTTACGAAAAAGAGCCCTGCTTCTGGAAGCCGGTGCCCAGACAAATACGGTGCAGGAAGTAAAAAACGCCATGGAACCCTTTGCAGACATTTTGAACAGAGTGTTAAAGGGCTGCGGAACAGGATAAAAATAATATAATTTATCCCGTCAAGAACGTTACTGTGAACGGAGTGAACAGGAACCATATAAAAGGAAGTGACAAACAGATTTAATCTGTGCTATAATCTCTTGATAGAATAAACAGTATAGCATAACCAGAGGAGGAATGTCTGGAATGACAGACCAGAGTAAAATTCGAAATTTTTGTATTATTGCACATATTGACCACGGTAAATCTACACTGGCCGACAGAATTATAGAGATGACAGGACTTTTGACTGAGAGGGAAATGCAGGCCCAGGTTCTGGATAATATGGAACTGGAGAGAGAACGTGGAATTACCATCAAATCCCAGGCTGTCCGCACGGTATATCATGGAAAAGATGGAGAAGAGTATATTTTCAATCTGATCGATACACCTGGACATGTGGATTTTAACTATGAAGTTTCACGAAGCCTTGCAGCCTGCGACGGTGCCATCCTTGTAGTTGACGCTGCACAGGGAATTGAAGCGCAGACGCTGGCAAATGTTTATATGGCACTGGATCATGATCTTGAGGTTATTCCAGTAATCAATAAGGTTGATCTTCCAAGTGCAGAGCCAGAGCGTGTTATCAATGAAATTGAGGATGTGATTGGACTTGAAGCCCAGGACGCACCGCAGATTTCTGCAAAAACAGGTCTGAATGTAGATCAGGTTCTGGAGCAGGTAGTGGCTAAGATCCCGGCACCTGCAGGAAATCCGGATGCACCGCTGAAGGCGCTTATTTTTGACTCCATTTATGATTCTTATAAGGGTGCCATTGTTTTCTGCCGAATGGTAGATGGAAAAGTCCGCAAAGGCACAACCATCCGTATGATGGCCACTGGATTTGTGGCAGAAGTTGTGGAAGTTGGGTATTTTGGAGCTGGGCAGTTTATTCCATGTGAGGAACTGACAGCTGGAATGGTAGGTTATATTACCGCCAGCATTAAGAACGTAAGAGACACTCGTGTTGGTGATACTATTACGGACAATAACCGTCCATGTGAGGAGGCTTTGCCTGGATATAAGAAAGTAAATCCAATGGTTTACTGCGGCCTTTATCCGGCTGACGGAGCGAAATACGGGGATCTTCGTGATGCTTTGGAGAAACTGCAGTTAAATGACGCCTCTTTATTCTATGAGCCGGAGACATCTGTTGCTCTTGGATTTGGTTTCCGCTGCGGATTTCTTGGATTGCTTCATCTGGAAATCATTCAGGAACGTCTGGAACGTGAATATGACCTGGATCTTGTTACTACAGCTCCAAGCGTTATTTACAAAGTACACAAGACAAACGGCGAAGTGATTGATCTGACAAATCCGACCAATCTTCCAGATCCATCTGAGATCGAATATATGGAAGAGCCAATCGTGAATGCTGAGATTATGGTAACTACAGAATTTATCGGTGCCATTATGGATCTTTGCCAGGAGCGCCGTGGTCAGTATCTTGGCATGGAATATATGGAAGAGACACGAGCTCTTCTGAAATATAAGCTTCCATTGAATGAGATTATTTACGATTTCTTTGATGCCCTGAAATCTCGTTCCAGAGGATATGCGTCTCTGGATTACGAACTTTGTGGTTATGAGAGAAGTGAGCTTGTGAAACTGGATATTCTGGTAAATAAAGAAGAAGTGGATGCCCTTTCTTTTATTGTGCATGCAGATACTTCTTATGAAAGAGGCCGCAAGATGTGCGAGAAGCTGAAAGATGAGATTCCGCGTCAGCTCTTTGAAATTCCGATCCAGGCCGCAATCGGAAGCAAAATCATTGCCAGAGAGACGGTTAAGGCTATGCGTAAAGATGTTCTTGCCAAGTGCTACGGCGGTGATATTTCTCGTAAGAAGAAACTTCTGGAAAAACAGAAGGAAGGTAAGAAGAGAATGCGCCAGGTTGGAAACGTAGAGATTCCGCAGAAAGCATTTATGAGCGTACTGAAACTGGATGAAAATTAATTGTTGTCAATCCTGTGGTGAAAAGCAATAAATAAAGGTGTCTGAGTGTGACTGATTGACATAAGATATATGCCAGCTGGCATCAGACGCGGAGGTATCCGATGAAAGCTAAGATACGTATTCTGACAAGAAGAATAAAGAGAAGTTATAAAAAAGACAGGGAACAGTGGATCAAGGGCGGGATTTTGACAGTGATCCTGCTGGTGATCGTAATTTTTGCAGGCAGCTGTGCATGTGGGAAGAAAACGGTGAAAGCACCAGACGCAGAGTCGCAGGGCGTAATGAAGATCACGCCGATCCCTACGGCAACACCTACGCCGGTACCTCGTCAGGTAAATAAAGATGCGGTAGCGCAAAGCGGAAGCGTGACTATGGTGAATGAGTATCTGGTTCAAAAAGAAGAGGGAAAGGCTGCAGGCAGCAGTAAGAGCGGCTCTTCAGAAGAGCAGATTGCTGAAGATTCGTCTGACAGCAGCGGTGATGCTACTGGAAATTCAACAGATGAAGAAACTGAGACCGGTAGTGGAGATTAATTTTACAGAAACAGCATTGTAAACAGAAGAAATTAAACAATGTGGAGAAAATCAGAATGGGAACAAAGAAGAATGGTTTGGAATTGTACCTTCACATCCCGTTTTGCATAAAGAAATGTGATTATTGTGACTTCCTGTCAGGTCCTTCTACCAGGGCCGGGCAGGAAGCTTATATTTATGCACTTTTACGGGAAATGGAGACGGTTTCAAAGAATCTGAAAAAACGTCCGGTAGATACAGTTTTCATTGGCGGGGGAACACCTTCTGTGCCGGAATGTGATGTAATGGAAAAGCTTTTACAGGGGCTGAGAGATTATTTTTTATTTTCGGCGGATGCGGAGGTAACGATTGAAGCAAATCCCGGAACGTTGACGCCTGAGAAACTTTCTATTTACAGAAAATACGGAATTAACCGGATCAGCATTGGCTTACAGTCGCCAAACAATAAGGAACTGGCTATGCTTGGAAGAATTCATAATTATGCACAGTTTCTGGAAAGCTTTCAGATGGCAAGAGAGGCTGGCTTTTCCAATATAAATGTGGATCTGATGTTTGCCATTCCGGGACAGAGTTATGAAGGTTGGATAGAGAACCTTCGGACAGTGGCGGCACTTGGCCCGGAGCACATTTCGGCATACAGTCTTATTATTGAAGAGGGCACCCCTTTTTCCAGAAAAAAGCTGGATTTGCCTGATGAAGATACGGAGTACCGCATGTATGAAGATGTTGCTGCAGTTCTGAAAGAGTATGGCTATCATCAGTATGAGATTTCCAACTATGCAAAAGCAGGGCGGGAATGCAGGCATAATGAAGGATACTGGCAGAGAAAGGATTATCTGGGACTGGGGCTTGGAGCGGCTTCCTTATTAGGAAAGGAGCGTTTTTCCAATACTTCCGATATGCAGGAATATCTGAAAAACAGCAGTGCACCAGAAAAAATTCAAAAAAACTGGGAACTTCTTACAAGAGAAGATGAGATGGCAGAGTTTATGTTTCTTGGACTTCGTATGACACAGGGTGTGTCCAAAAAGGAATTTCAGGAGTATTTCGGCACTGCAATAGAGAATATATATGGAGAAGTTCTGAAAAAATATAAGAAACAGGGACTGTTGTTGGAAGAAAGCGGCAGGATATTTTTGTCAAGAGAAGGCATTCATGTGAGTAATGCAGTGATGGCAGATTTTTTGCTGTAAGTTTTGCTGGAAAAAGAATTTAGAAATGGTTGACGAACAAATGTTCTTGTGATATTCTTGAAGAACACATTAAGAAATGTCTGAGCCAGAGGATTCTGGATCAGATTAGGATACAGGGAGTTACAGCCGGTGCTTTCCGGTTAAGAAATGGAGGAACAGATGGCAGCAGAGAATAAGAAACAGTTTATCAGAATCAGAGGAGCCAACGAGAATAACCTGAAGAATCTCAGTGTGGATATTCCCAGAGATAAGTTTGTAGTTCTTACCGGCTTAAGCGGATCAGGAAAGTCTTCACTGGCATTTGATACGATCTATGCAGAAGGGCAGAGAAGATATATGGAATCTCTGTCTTCTTATGCCAGACAGTTCCTTGGACAGATGGAGAAGCCAGATGTGGAGAGTATAGAGGGACTTCCACCGGCTATTTCTATTGACCAGAAGTCTACTAACCGCAATCCCAGATCCACAGTAGGGACTGTGACAGAAATTTATGATTATTTCCGTCTTTTATATGCCCGCGTTGGTATTCCGCATTGTCCGAAGTGCGGCAAGGTGATCGCCAAGCAGACTGTAGACCAGATGGTGGATCAGATCATGGAATTGCCGGAGCGTACCAAGATCCAGCTTCTTGCACCGGTAGTACGAGGCCGCAAGGGCACCCATGCGAAATTACTGGATCAGGCCAGACGCAGCGGTTATGTGCGTGCGGAAATCGATGGAAATGTGTATGAACTTTCCGAGGAGATTACTCTGGACAAAAATATTAAACATACGATTGCTATTATTGTAGACCGTCTGATCGTGAAGCCTGGAATTGAGAAAAGACTTACAGATTCTCTTGAGACAGTATTGAATCTGGCTGACGGATTGGCTGTGGTGGATACCATGGATGGAAATTATATGAATTTCAGCCAGAGCTTTTCCTGTCCGGATTGTGGAGTCAGTATTGATGAGATCGAGCCCAGAAGTTTTTCATTTAACAATCCATTTGGAGCCTGCCCGGAGTGTCTTGGCCTTGGTTATAAGATGGAATTTGACCCGGATCTAATGATTCCGGATAAGTCCCTGAGCATTTCTGAGGGGGCTATTGTGGTGATGGGCTGGCAGTCTTGTACAGATAAGAGCAGTTTTACCAATGCTATTCTGAATGCACTTTGCAGAGAATACGGTTTTGATCTGGATACACCTTTTAAAGATTATCCCAAGAAGATACAGGATATTATTCTGTACGGCACAGGCGGACATTCTGTGAAGGTTTATTATAAGGGACAGCGTGGAGAGGGTGTTTATGATGTGGCTTTTCCGGGCCTTATAAGGAATGTGGAACAGCGCTATAAAGAGACTGGCTCTGAATCTATGAAACAGGAATACGAGAGCTTTATGCAGATCACTCCATGTAAAGCATGTAAGGGGCAGCGACTGAAGAAGGAGTCACTTGCTGTCACGGTAGCGGATAAGAATATTTATGAAATTACCAATATGTCCATTGATAAGCTGAAGAGATTTCTGGCAGAAATGCAGCTGTCTCCGCAGCAGCAGCTTATTGGAAAGCAGATACTAAAGGAGATCAGAGCCAGAGTTGGGTTCCTGGCAGATGTAGGTCTGGAGTACCTTTCCCTGGCACGTGCCACTGGTACTCTGTCTGGCGGAGAGGCACAGAGAATCCGTCTTGCTACCCAGATCGGTTCCGGCCTTGTCGGGGTTGCCTATATTCTGGATGAGCCAAGTATTGGTCTGCATCAGAGGGATAATGATAAACTTCTTGGAGCTTTGATGCACCTAAGAGATCTGGGAAACAGTCTTATAGTGGTTGAACATGATGAGGATACCATGCGCGCAGCGGACTGTATTGTAGATATCGGACCCGGTGCAGGAGAACATGGTGGACAGCTTGTTGGAATGGGCACTGCTGAGGAACTTATGCAGAATCCGAAGTCCATTACAGGAGCATATCTCAGCGGAAAACTGAAAATCCCGGTTCCGGAAGTACGAAAGGAACCTACCGGTTATCTGACTGTTAAGGGGGCGGCAGAGAATAATCTCAAACATATAGACGTGGATATTCCTCTTGGAATTATGACCTGCATTACAGGTGTTTCCGGGTCAGGAAAGAGTTCTCTGATCAATGAAATCCTTTATAAACATCTTGCAAGAGATCTGAACAGGGCCCGCGTGATCCCGGGAAAGCATGATGAAATTATTGGAATAGACCAGTTGGATAAGGTAATTGCCATTGACCAGTCTCCAATTGGCCGTACACCAAGATCTAATCCTGCTACTTATACAGGCGTGTTTGACCAGATCAGAGATCTTTTTGCTGCTACAGCAGATGCCAAGGCAAAGGGGTATAAGAAAGGGCGCTTCAGCTTTAATGTAAAAGGCGGACGCTGTGAAGCCTGCAGTGGTGATGGTATTATTAAAATTGAAATGCACTTCCTGCCAGATGTTTATGTCCCTTGTGAAGTTTGCAAGGGTAAGCGCTATAATCGGGAAACTCTGGAAGTGAAGTATAAGGATAAGAGCATCTATGATGTACTGAATATGACAGTTGAGGAGGCAATGACGTTCTTTGAGAACGTTCCATCCATCAGAAGGAAGATAGAGACCTTATATGATGTCGGTCTTTCTTATATTCGTCTCGGACAGCCTTCCACCACTCTTTCCGGCGGAGAAGCACAGCGTATTAAGCTGGCTGCAGAGCTGAGTAAGCGCAGTACAGGTAAGACTATTTATATTCTGGATGAGCCTACCACCGGATTGCATTTTGCAGATGTTCAGAAACTGGTGGAGATTTTGCGTCGACTTTCGGATGGTGGAAATACGGTTGTTGTAATTGAACACAATCTGGACGTGATCAAGACCGCTGATTATATAATTGATATCGGACCGGAAGGCGGAGATGGCGGGGGAACAGTTGTTGCCAAGGGAACACCTGAAGAAGTGGCGAAGAATCCAGCTTCTTATACAGGACGTTATGTTGCGAAATATTTGAAGTGATTCTGATAATAAACCTCTTTCCAATTGAAGCATTTTTGTTTATAATGGTACGAAGACTATTAATTATGAAAAATCTATGAGACAATTATAAAGTCACATCTGCAGAATGTGGTGTTTATGATTACAGTTCGGAATGTGAATGGTAATCATTTACGGCACAATTCTTGCAGAGAAAGTGTGACAAAGTGTTTTGAGAGAAAGGGGAATTTAATGCCTGCCAGTGATATTGGAATTGACCTGGGAACCAGAAACAGTCAGGTATATTCTACTGGACGGGGACTGGTAGTCAGTGAGCCGTCTGTAGTGGTTTATGATAAGAACTCAGAGAAAATAAAAGCAATCGGTGAGGAAGCCAGACAGATGACCGGACATGTTTCATCAAATATGGAAGTAATCCGGCCAATCCGCCAGGGAGTGATCGTAGATTATACGGTTATGGAGAAGATGCTGAAGTATTTCATTTCCAAGGCAATGGGTCGCCATGCCTTTCGAAAGCCTAGAATCAGTATCTGTATCCCCAGCGGAACCACAGAGATTGAAAGAAAGGCAGTAGAGGAAGCTACTTATCAGGCTGGAGCAAGGGAAGTGTTTCTTGTGGAAGAGCCGATTGCAGCTGCAATTGGTGCCGGAGTAGATGTGACGAAGCCTTTTGGTAATCTGATCGTGGATATAGGAGGCGGAACCACTGATGTTGCCGTGATTTCCATGGCTGGCTCTGTTGTGTCTGCTTCCGTAAAGGTTGCCGGAGATAATTTCGACCAGGCAATCATGAGCTATGTGAGAAAAAATCACAGCCTTTTTATTGGGGAAGAGGCCGCTGAGAACATAAAAATAAAAATCGGAACTGCCTGCCAGGAAGCATCTCCGCGGATGCTGGAGGTAAAAGGCAGAAATGTGATCACCGGACTTCCCAAGGTTGTAACTCTGACTTCAGAAGAAATCCGTATTGCATTGAGGGATGCTACCAATCAGATTGTGGAGACTGTGCACGGAGTGCTTGAGAAAACTCCGCCGGAACTGGCTGCAGATATTGTAGACAGAGGAATTGTTCTCACAGGTGGCGGAGCATTGCTCCATGGAATGGACACCCTCATTGAGCAGAAGACCGGCGTAAGCACTCTGACTGTGCAGGATGCTATGTCTGCGGTTGTGGTGGGAACCGGTAAATATGCGGAAGTAATTACCAGGATGGAAGAATAATCTGATTGCTTTGAAAAGCGTAAACAGTAACATATAATTTGGCTATTCTGTTTTGCAAAAGATAAAATATTATGTAAACTATAATGAAAAGGGTACTGCGTTCTAGAGCGTGTTTGAAAAAGGCTTTCTGCAAAGTGGGGCGTGCAGATTGCGGGAATACTTCTTCAAACACATTCTAGCAGTGCCCTTTGGTTAGTGCTGGCGGCAGGAGAAGAACAAATGAGTGAGAAAGTTACAGGCTATATAGATCATGTCATATTCCGTAATGATGAAAATGGATATACAGTTATGGTTCTTAAGACCGCGGATTCAGAGGAAGAGCTGACTTGTGTAGGAACATTTCCTGACGTTACACAGGGTGTGACCATTGAAGCTGAGGGACAGTTTTCCCAGCATCATATATACGGCAGACAATTTAATATCCAGTCTTATGCGGAAAAGGCACCAGAGGACACCCAGGCTATGGAACGTTATCTGGGTTCCGGAGCGATTAAAGGGGTAGGTGCAGCACTTGCTGCCAGAATTGTGCGGTGTTTTGGCGAGGATACCCTTAGAATAGTGGAAGAAGAACCGGAAAGGCTGGCGGAAGTCAAGGGAATCAGTGAGAAGAAAGCCAGAGAGATTGCAGTACAGGTGACTGAGAAGGCAGATATGCGAAAAGCCATGATGTTTCTGCAGAAATATGGCATTTCCCTGAATCTTGGAGCAAAGATATATCAGAAATATGGTCAGTCCGTATACAGTGTGCTTCAGGAGAATCCCTATCGTCTGGCAGATGATATCTCGGGAGTTGGCTTTAAAATTGCAGACACCATTGCGTCACGTATTGGTATACATGCAGATTCAGATTACAGGATCCGCAGCGGTATGATGTATACTCTTCTCCAAGCTTCAGGGGAAGGACATGTATATCTTCCGAAGGACGAACTGTTTGACAGAGCTTCCCAGCTGCTTCAGGTAGATGTTTCTTATATGGAGAAACATCTGATGGATATGGCAATTGACCGGAATGTTGTTTTAAAAGAGAATGACAGAGAGGTACTGGTTTATCCAAGCCAGTATTACCGCTTGGAACTGAATACAGCAAGAATGCTCACTGAATTAAATATCCGTTATCCACAGAATGAGCAGATGATGGAGCGAAGAATTGCCCAGATTGAGAAAGAAACAGGTACTGTTTTGGAGGAAATGCAGAAGAAGGCTGTTGTAGAGGCTGCTGGAAATGGCCTTTTTGTACTTACAGGAGGACCAGGTACCGGTAAAACTACCACGATCAATGCAATTATTCGTTTTTTCGAGGGCGAAGGCGCAACTCTTCGTCTGGCAGCACCTACAGGACGCGCAGCCAAGCGAATGACAGAAGCTACAGGTTATGAAGCACAGACAATACATCGGCTTCTGGAATTGAACGGTGTGCCGGATGAGGATGGCAGAGAGTCTCAGGGTGTTCATTTTGAACGGAATGCAGAGAATCCGCTGGATACAGATGTAATCATTATTGATGAGATGTCTATGGTGGATATTTTTCTTATGCATTCACTGCTTCTTGCGGTGACTGCGGGAACCAGGATCATTCTGGTAGGAGATGAGAACCAGCTGCCAAGTGTAGGTCCTGGAAATGTGCTGCGGGATATTATTCAAAGCGGCGTTTTTCCAGTAGTAGAACTGAAGAAAATTTTCAGGCAGGCCTCTCACAGTGATATTGTAGTAAATGCACACAAGATCCATAACGGAGAGCAGGTTTCCCTTGATAACAAAAGCCGCGATTTCTTTTTCCTGAAGAGATATGATGCCGATATTATTATCCGCGTGGTCATCGCACTGATTCAGGAGAAACTGCCGAAGTATGTGGATGCAAGACCTTTTGAAATACAGGTTCTGACTCCAATGCGAAAGGGGCTTCTGGGCGTAGAGAGGATGAACCAGATCTTACAGAGATACCTGAATCCACCAGAATCAGGTAAAAAAGAGAAAGAAATTGGAGAACGGCTTTTCCGTGAGGGAGACAAGGTTATGCAGATTCGGAACAACTATCAGCTGGAATGGGAAGTCCGGGGGAAATACGGAATTCCTGTAGAAGAAGGGGTGGGCGTATTTAATGGAGATACTGGCATTCTGAAGGAAATCAATGAATTTGCAGAGACTGCCACTGTGGAATTTGAGGATGGACGTTTCGCTGACTATTCTTTTAAGCAGCTGGAAGAATTGGAACTTGCCTATGCTATAACCATACATAAATCCCAGGGCTCAGAATATCCGGCAGTTATTCTGCCGCTCCTTTCCGGCCCCAAGATGCTGATGAACCGCAATCTTTTGTATACAGGTGTTACAAGAGCCAGGAAATGTGTTACTGTAGTTGGAAGTGAGGAGACTTTCGGGGAGATGATCCGCAATGAGAAGCAGCAGAAACGTTACAGCTCTCTTTGGGCAAGGATACAGGAACTTTCTGGATCTGTTGTATCCAAGACGGTGTCCTCTGTGTCACAGGATTCTTAGGAACAGCCATCAGTTGATCTGTCTGGACTGTGCCGGAGATTTAAGACCTGTATCGGGGCCACGGTGTTACAAATGCGGAAAACCGGTAAATGGAGATGAAGAATACTGCAGGGACTGCGGCGCCCATCCAGGCGCTTTTGACCAGGGACGCGGGATTTTTCTCTATGATGACCGGATGAGATACTCTATAATGAAATATAAATATTTTGGTTGTCAGGAATACAGCCGCTTTTATGGAAAAGCATTGTATATCTACGGAAAAGATATGCTTGCATTATGGAAGCCGCAGATAATCATTCCGGTTCCGCTTCATAGAAGAAAGCAGCGCATAAGAGGGTTTAATCAAGCTGAACTTCTGGCGAAAGAACTGTCCCGTTATGCTGGGATTCCTGTAGATACTGCTATTCTAAAAAAGTGCCATGCTACCCGATCACAGAAAAAACTGGATGCGGCTGAAAGAAAGAAGAATCTTCAAAAAGCTTTTCAGGTTGTAGGAAATCCTGCAGGAATGCGTATCTTGCTTATTGATGATGTATATACTACTGGAAGTACCATGGATGTGCTGGCAAAGCTTCTGCTGGAAAAGGGAGCATCCCATGTATATTTTCTCACGCTGTGTATTGGAAACAACAGGTAAAAAAATGCTTTTCATGGCATGGGATATATGATACAATCATCCTGTATGAGTATAGCTTTTCAGCTTTAAAAGAAACGCATAAGGAGCCATTTATGATAAACGAAGAAAAAGTAAAGATAATGGACCGGCTTGCTGTATATGAGAAACAGGAAGGCAGAAAGTATCTTCCAGTAAGCAAGTACTACAGGAGTGACTATATTGGTCTGGCGCTGATTAAGAATTTCTTTCTTGTAACAATTGGATATGGATTGATACTGGCTGTGATTGCAGCGTATAATTTGGAATATCTGCTGGATAATGTGCACAAGATGGATCTGATCTCTCTTGGAGTTGTAGTCCTGGGGGGATATATAGGGATATTGGTATTATATTCTGTGCTGACATATATCCAGTACACTGTGAAGTACCATAAGGCGAAGAAGAGTGTAAAACAGTATTACACTCAGCTGACGAAATTAGAGAAAATCTATACTCGTGAAGAAAAGAAATTCGCAGGACGTGAAATGTCAGGAGGATATAGAAAATGACAGCATTACTTGAGTTAAAGCAGAAAATAAAAGAAATATACGGACAGTATGAAATGTATATCCTGCCTGTAATGAAGTTTGTTCTTGCACTGGTTTATTTCCTGTGGATCAATGCGAATATGGGATATATGTCTCGCCTGAATAATGTATTTTTAGTACTGATCCTGGCATTGATCTGTTCCATTTTGCCGTCTTCCGCTATGATGTATATTGGTTTTGTGCTGATCCTTGTTCACAGTTATGCACTTGGAATTGAAATTGCGGCATTTATGCTTGTTCTGATCCTTCTGATGATGATCTTTTTCCTGAGGTTCAGTGGTGAACAGAATGTAACATTTGTATTTACACCGCTTTCCTTTGCATTCAGCCTTCCGGCATTACTTCCTATTGGAAGCGGACTTATGGAGAGCAGTTTATCTGCAATTCCGGCTGGCTGCGGTGTGGTTATGTATTATTTTATCCGTTTTTTAAGATCACAGTCAACAATTCTTGTGAATCCGGATCTGGAGATGACAGATAAGCTGCAGATCATGGCTGACGGTCTGGTACAGAACTGGGGAATGTGGATTGCAGTTGTTGCTTTTGTAGCAGTTATCCTTCTGGTACATCTGATCCGTACCCGCTCTTTTGATCATGCATGGAGGATATCTATTATTACAGGCGGTGTTGCCTATGTGTTTATAATGCTTGTTGGAAGTTTTGGAATGAACCTGAATGCAACTGTTGCAATGATTCCGCTTCTGATCTGTACGATTGCAGCTGTTCTCCTGGCACTTGTGCTTGAGTTCTTTGCATTTGGAGGAGATTACAGCCGTGCAGAGCGTCTGGAGTATGAGGATGATGAGTACTTCTATTATGTAAAAGCAGTTCCAAAGGCTTCTGTTGCAACTTCCGAGAGAAGTATTAAGAAAATAAATGCAGAACCTGTTCGTGAAGAGCGCAAGGCAGAGGACAACTCTGGTACTTATGCCAATCCAATCTTCCGACAGGATGAGAAGCCTAAAAGAAAGAAAGCTTCTCCAGCAGCAGACAGAAAGCCAAGACAGGCAGAGAAACCTGCTGCTAAGGATATTGATTTTGAAAAAAAACTTGAAGAATCTCTTAAAGATCTTTAAGGTTACTGCTTGGCAGTGAATGGTAACAAAGAAAGGAGTACACTATGCAGGATATGGCAGTCAGATTATCAGGATATTTGTCAAAACTCTCCCTGCCCAGTCTGGGAGTAACAGACATACTGGAGATTGCCCTGATTTCCTTCTTTATCTATCAGTTTATGGTGTGGATCAAGTTTACCCGCGCTTATACTCTGTTGAAGGGAATTCTGATAGTACTCCTTTTTATTTTATTTGCATATGTGTTGAAAATGAATACGATCCTCTGGATCATTAAGAATCTTTCTACTATACTTCTTACCAGTGTTGTTGTTATTTTCCAGCCAGAACTTCGGAAAATGCTGGAGCAGCTGGGACAGAAGAAGTTTATGGCTTCTATTTTCCCTTTGGATGCCGGCAAAGAGGTACAGGAAAGGTTTACAGATAAAACAATCAATGAGCTTGTGAAGGCATGTTTTGACATGGGAGAAGTAAGAACTGGCGCATTGATCGTCATTGAGCAGAATATCCGCTTAAGTGAATATGAGCGCACAGGAATCAATGTGGATGCAGTTCTTACAAGTCAGCTCCTGATCAATATTTTTGAACATAATACACCACTCCATGATGGCGCTGTCCTGGTGCGTGGCAATCGAATTGTAGCAGCTACCTGTTATCTGCCTCTTTCCGATAATATGGAGCTGAGCAAACAGCTTGGAACCAGACACAGAGCTGGTGTGGGAATTAGTGAAGTAAGTGATTCCCTGACAATTATTGTTTCAGAAGAAACCGGGCAGGTGTCCATGGCCCAGAACGGACAGCTCAGCAGAGGTCTTACCAGTGCTGAACTGAGATCTGCATTGATCAAGGCTCAGAATAAAAAGGTTGTAACTAACAGTAAACTGCGTCATCTGTTGAAAGGAAGAATGAGACATGAAGAAGACAAAGCTGACTAGGAATTTTACCTTGAAGATCATGTCTGTTTTCATCGGATTTCTGATCTGGTTTATTGTGGTAAATGTGGACAATCCGGTATCCAGTAAAAGTATCACCATTGCCGGAGAAAATGTAGAACTCCAGAATACGGCTTATGTGGATAGTGCAAACATGATGTGTATGCAGGATGATGATCCGGATCCTATAAGGGTTACAATCACAGGAGAGAGAAGACTTCTTTCCAGGATTACTCAGACCAATATAACCTTGACGGCAGATCTGCAGCAGGCAGGAAGCCTTGATACAGATCCGGTTATGGTTCCGATCACTGCCTCCTGTCCGGGAATCAGCCCCGAGAATATTAAAGTGACACCACAGTATCTCAGTGTCAGACTGGAAGAAAAAGTAACACAGGAGTTTCTAGTTAATGTAAATTACGGTTCCAGCCAGCCGGGCAAGGGCTACGAGGTTGGTTCCCAGACTGCAAGTCCGGAGAAAGTTAAAATTACAGGTCCGAAATCTCTTGTGAATAAAATTGATAAAGTAAATGCGACCGTTGATGTTGATGGCCGAACAAAGGATTTTTCCGAAGAGGCAGAACTGAATATTATTGATAAGAATCAGGACAGTCTTGCCGGAAGAATGGCTTATCTCACCATAGATAATACCAAAGTTGTTGTTACAACTAAATTTTGGAAGATTCGCACAGGCGTTAATATTGGTGCGGACTATGTAGGTGTGCCGGCAGATGGCTATCAGGTGGAGAGTGTGACTACTGTTCCGGATACTGTAAGTATTGCGGGAACAGATGAGGCATTGGAGACTCTGAAGCAGAATGACAACACGATCTGGATAGGCGGTACTGATATTGATATTACAGGAGAGACAACTGATATTGAGAAGAAAGTCAGTCTGAAAGATGTGCTTCCTGAGGATGTGAAGCTGACAAGCGGAACCAGTGAGGACGTTTGGGTGAAGGTAAGTATTTTACCTATTGGAAGTCATTCATATGGTCTTCCCTCCAATCAGGTTACGGTAGATAACCTTGCTGATAATCTTCTGGTAACATTTGGAACAGATAAGATTGAAATCCGCGTGAAAGCAACAGCTGGAGAGCTTGATGACTTTAATCTTGACGAAGTGAAAGCTTCTGTTGATCTGAAGGATATGGAAGTAGGAAGCTATCAGATCCCTGTGACTGTGAAGCTGCCTAAGGGATTTGAACTTCTGGATGATGTGGTTGCAGATGTGACTATATCAGAAGTTTCCAATTCAGATACTAATAATGAATGAGCTGTTGTTTACGGATAACGTTTGGCGAAATATATTGCCATGGATCCAGAGAACAGCAGCAATAAGGGAGAGAAACTATGGTAAGTGAGAAAGTAAGGGTGAACAATCCTTCCGGCCTTCATTTACGACCGGCAGGCATTCTTTGTAAGGAAGCTATGAAATATAAATCTCTTATAACATTTCAGTATGGTCAGGGGTCTGCCAATGCCAAAAGCGTGCTCAGTGTTCTGGGCGCGTGTGTGAAATGTGGTGATGAGATTACTATATTTTGCGAAGGCGAGGACGAAACAGAGGCTTTAAGAAATCTTGTAACTGTTATCAACAATGGTTTAGGAGAATAAGATTTACAACATTACAATAGGGAGGCATAAAAGTGAAAAAGAGAGTAGCAGCCGCAGTTTTAGGGATTATGTTAAGTGTGTCCATGGGTCTGGAAGTTCCAGCCGCAGCTTTGGATAGCGGATTTGAATCCGGATTTACATCTGAACAGGCAGCAGATGTGCAAACAGAAGACGGAGCAGAAGCAGTACAGCCGTCTGAGGATACAGAGGCACCTGCGGATACGGCAGCAGCTGAGGAGCAGCAGGCACAGGAAAGCCAGGACAATAAAGAACATACAGACAGTGAAAATTCAGGAGAAAGTACAGATGGTTTTTCCGATGGCTTTACTTCAGGTGAAACAGTGGAGGAGAATGGAAGTACTGCTCCGGTAGATGGATTTGAAGCTGTTCCTGAAGGCACATTGGATGGGACTCAGGAAGTACAGGCAGATAATTCAGACGGAGTATTTGACTGGAAAGAATGGGAGCAGACAGCTGATGGTTTTAAGCTTCGCAAGAAGAAATCAGCTGTAAGTGCAGCTGCTGAGGCTCAGAATGTGGCTGGTTCTGATGAGATTCAGGCTTTTGATGAAGTCCAGGAGAATGGCGAAGCAGCAGGTACGGAAAGTGTAGAGGCTGAAGGAACAACTGCTCAGGCTGAATATTATACTGCGGCAGATGGAATTGTAGAGATTACTACAAGAAACGAGGCTGGAGCAGTTCATACAGGAAGTTATCTGTTTGATGCCAATGGATTTTTGGTTACCGGCATTAAGACTTTAGTTGGAACGGAAAGTGCAAATGGGGCTGTTGGTGAATTCTATTTTACAGCTTCCGATAGTGCACAGGCATATACAGAATATAATGGACAGGGTGCTGCACTGGTTCCGTGGAAGACCACACTTGGTCAGATGAAGAAGGATTACTGGCTGTGGAACAAAGAAAGCAGAAACTTCCATTATTATGGCGCAGATGGTAAGGCACTAACCACTGCACAGTTAGATGAAGCCGCCAAGGCAAATAATACATATACAGGATATTATAAGATTAATGATGAGTATTATTGTCTGGATGAGAATGGAACACCACGTACTGGGAATGTTACTCTGACCGTAAACGGAGTAGCCGCACAGTACTACTTCCAGCCAGCAGAAACAGATCAGGAAATTCCAGGAAAGATGTACCGTGATGGATGGAAGAGTTTTGCAGGAACAGCCGGTGAGCAGTGGAAATATTATGATTCCGGTGAGCTGGACAGCAGTAAAATTGGACAGCTTATGGTTCATGGCGTTATTGTAACAGAGCTTGACGGACGTAAAGATGCGGAAAATTCCTATCTGATCGATAAGAATGGCTATATTCTTAAGAAGACTATGAAGAAAGCCACAGATGGCAAATATTATCTGACAGATAAGAATGGCTGTATTTATAAGAATCGTATTGTCACTTATAAAAAGAAACAATATTATGTAACAGAAACTGGTGCAAGAGCAAACTGGAAAAAGGTATGGCATCGCTGTCCTGGGGCTGGAAACAGAATGTACTATTTTGGTTCTACTGCTGGCCGGATCGTGAAGAAAACCGGATGGCAGAAAGTAACCACCTCTAAGGGGAAATTCTATGGCTGGTTCCTGTTCAATAAAAAAGGAAAGCATTATGCCAATACACTGAGAAACGGATATTATTTCAAAGCTGACGGAAGACTTGCCAGCGGAGTTACCGTGATCAATGGCAAGAGTTATTTCTTTAAACCATCTACATCTAATACAAGAAATGGCCAGATGGTTAAGAATGAAATGTTTGTTTACAAGAAAAAAACATATTTTGCAGACTCTAAGGGTGTACTTCGCAAGAGCGGATGGCAGAAGATTGATGGAAACTGGTATTACTTCAAGAATATGAGTCTTGTGAAGAATGCATTCGTGAAGAAAGGCAAAAAATATGGATATGTAGATGCCACTGGTAAGTTCACTACAGGCTGGGTGGTTGTAGACAATTCCCAGAATCTGGTTCGTTACATTAACCCGGATAAGAAGGGCTTTGTGCAAAATGAATCCAAGTGGATTGATGGCAAGCTGTATTACTTTGATAAGAATGGTTACAGAATCAATGACGTGACAAATATTTACAAATCAGGATATACAGTTGAAGTGGATCGTGTAAATGGTGTTATGACAATTTATGCAGATGCGAACCGTACAATTCCGGTTAAGACCATTCGTGTTTCAGTAGGCAATCCTGGAACAGATACTCCGACAGGCAGATATAAACTGACAAGATACAGCAGATGGCAGGCGCTTATGGGACCGTCCTGGGGACAGTATGGTACTCATGTAGATGGTGCTGGTCAGGGCGGAATTTTCGTCCACTCTATTGCATGCGGCTCAGCAAACAGCTATAATTTGCCGGTTAGTGCATATCTTAAGCTTGGAAGCCCGGCTTCCCATGGCTGTATCCGTACCTGTGTTGCCGATGCAAAATGGGTATATGAGAACTGCAATGGTTCCACCATTTATATTTTCGATGGAACCTATAAGTCTGACGAAGTATTCAAAGGACCGCTGGGACGTCGCGCAATTACACCGCTGAAGGGAATTAAGAATGGCGGATACTACGATCCGACCGATCCGGCAGCTTAATAGCTTACTCTGAAAGATAGTTGTTGATAAAAAAACGACATAAAAAGCCAAAAAGAGTGTCTTAAAATTATCAGATTTGATGATTTTAAGGCACCTTTTTACTGTTTTGGAGAATAACATTGAAATTTGAAAATGGAAACTGTATAATAACAAAGTAACACATTTTTAACATCTTGTAAGAAACAAGCGAATAAGGGAAAACGGTAAACACTACTGGTCCGGTAAGGAACGTAACCTGAAACTGTTTATCAGGAGGAGATATGGGAAAATGGAAAAAATGGCTGTCTGCCGGTTTATTTACAGCTATGCTTGGAACTGCAATAATTGCAGGACCAACTGCAGATGTAAGTGCCAATGCAGGAAATAAGCCATATAATATTGAAAATGTTTCACCAGATGCGCATCTGGCACCAAGTGTAGGAGATTCCTCTTCCAAGACAAGCTCAAAGGCATGGCACAAAATTGACGGAGTCTGCTACAATGGAAGTGGAAAGAAAGTAGAAGGAGCCATTACCAGAGGTATGGATGTCTCAGAATGGCAGGGAAAGATCAATTGGAAGGAAGCCAAGAAAGATCTGGATTTTGCCTTTGTGCGTATTTCCTATGGAACCAGACATCTGGATGATTATTATGACTATAATATGACTGAGGCAGAGGCAGCAGATGTGCCGGTGGGAACTTATGTATACAGTCTTGCCAAGACAAACAAAGAAGCACTTGCTGAAGCGCAGCTGGCCATTCGTCAGATGCAGGGACATAAGGTTTCCTATCCGGTAGCTTTTGACCTGGAAGATGAAGCTACATTGGGAACCTTGACCAGAAAGGAAATTTCCCAGATTGCTCTCACATTCTGTGATGAGATCCGCAAGGCAGGATATACACCAATTCTCTACATGAATCTGAATTGGTATAATAATTTTGTAGACTGGAACGTTCTGGAAGGCTCCGGTCTGGATGTCTGGATTGCAAGCTACGGAGATACAATTCTTGCACCGAGCGCCAGCAAATACAAATACACCATCTGGCAGTGCACAGCTGGTGATGAAGTTTCAGGTATGATCAGTACCAAGAAGCTGATCAGTGGAGTTCCCAAAGAGAACAATGTGGATCTGAACTTTGGCTATGTAGATTATACAACCAAGGTTGTTCCCAGATGGAATTCTCAGGAAGGCTATACCCCTGCAAAACAGCCTTTATATTCAGATCCCAAGCTTCACAAGAATGGCTGGACCACTGTTAAAGGCAGAAAATATTACTACACAAATGATAAAAAGGCCAAAGGCTGGCTGGAAATTGATGGCAAGTATTACTGCTTTAGTTCCGTAGACGGACACTTATATAAAAGCAAGCTGATCAAGAAAGACGGCACTGCTTATTACGTGGACAAAAACGGTGTACGTGTAGAAAATAAAGTTGTGACAAAGAAAGGCAAGACCTACTATTTCGGAGCAGATGGCAAAGCCCTGACAGGTATGCGCAAGGTGGGCAGGAAATATTATTATTTCAGCACTACATCCTTTGCCATGGAAAAGAATTACAAATATGTAGCAGCCAACGGCAGCATTTACTATTTTGGAAGTAAAGGTTACCGTGCAAAGAACAAGTTTATCACCCTCACAGAGAATGGCAGGAAGAATACTTACTATTTTGGAAAAAATGGAAAGGCTTATAAGGGCTGGTACACCATCAAAGGAAAAAAATATTATTTCTACCGCGGAACGGGTGCCGGCGCAGGAGTACGTGCGCAGAACGTGAGCCTGACCAGTGCAGATGGACTCGTTTCCGTATTTAACAAAAATGGTGTATGTACCAAACAGTACAGATTGGATGAACAGTAACCGCAACCAATAATCTTGATTTATCAGACGGAATCATGTATATTAGAGCGTGTTTGAAAAATCTCCCATAAATTGTGACACACATCTTGCAGAAAAACTTTTTCAAACATGCTTTAAGAAGTCGATAAGACTGTAAATTTGACTGAATATAAAATGAAAGATAAATAAGGAGAAAAGAAAATGGGAAAAATTAAAGTAACAAATTGTGATGATATTGAAGGATTAAAAGTAATCGAGCCAACCGTATTTGGAGATTCCAGAGGTTATTTTATGGAGACTTACAATTACAATGACTTCAAAGAGGCAGGAATTGACGTAGAATTCGTACAGGATAATCAGTCCAGCTCACGTTATGGTGTTCTTCGCGGTCTCCATTTCCAGCTTCATTATCCACAGGACAAACTTGTCCGCGTAGTAAACGGAGAAGTGTTTGATGTGGCTGTAGATTTAAGAGAGGGCTCCAAAACTTATGGAAAATGGTACGGAGTTGTTCTTTCAGCAGAGAATAAGAAACAGTTTTTTATTCCGAAAGGATTTGCACATGGCTTCCTGGTTCTTTCTGAGAATGCGGAGTTTACTTATAAATGCTCCGATTTTTATCATCCAAACGATGAGGGCGGTCTGATCTGGAATGATCCGGACATCAATGTACAGTGGCCGATTCCGGAAGGTATGGAGCTGATCTTCTCTGACAAGGATCAGAAATGGGGCAGCTTTAAGGAACTTAACAGATAGGAGACTGTAAATGCTTAAGTCTATTTTTTCCCTGCCGGCGGATTTATATAAAAACCGCCGGCTGGTTATGAAACTGGCAAAAAATGATTTCAAGACCCGATATGCAGGTTCTTATTTTGGAACCTTCTGGGCTTTCGTTCAGCCGGTGGTAACAATTCTGGTATACTGGTTTGTATTTTCAGTGGGGTTCCGGTCCAACACAGATGAACTGGGAGTCCCTTTTGTGCTTTATCTGGTAGCTGGTATTGTGCCCTGGTTTTTCTTTTCTGATGCGCTTTCCGGAGGTACCAATTCGCTTCTGGAATATAATTACCTTGTAAAAAAGGTAGTGTTCAACATTAGCGTCCTTCCAGTGGTAAAAATAATTTCCGCTTTATTTGTACATGGCTTTTTTGTACTACTGGCAATTATTCTTTATATATGTAACGGAAGATTTCCTGACTGGTACTACCTTCAGATATTGTATTATAGTGCATGCGTCTTTTTTCTTGTGTTGGGACTTTGCTATGCTACCAGCGCAATTGCAGTCCTTTTCCGCGATCTGAACCAGATTATTGGTATCGGATTACAGGTTGGAGTATGGTTGACTCCTATTATGTGGGTGTCAGAGAGCATGATCGGTGCCAACAGCCTTCTATACAAAATTCTTCAGCTGAATCCTGTATTTTATATTGTATCAGGATATCGTGACGCATTTATTATCAAGCGCTGGTTCTTCGAAAGACCAGTCTGGACATTATATTTCTGGATATTTGCCATCTGCTGCTTCCTGTTTGGAAACTGGATCTTTAAGCGGCTTCGGGTTCATTTTGCAGATGTTCTGTAAATAGGAGAAAAGCAGTTATGAATCGAAATGTATTCAGCGAAGAGGGAAGGTAACGGCTCATGAGACATGTTCGATGAAGTACAGAACTGTAGAGGAACTGGGCAGTTACAAAGCGGATAGAAAAGAAAGGAAACAACGTGGAAAGTAAAAACGCCATTGAAATAAGAAATTTGTCCAAGATGTATAAGCTCTATAACAGACCACTGGACCGCCTGAAGGATTCTCTGGGGCTTAGTCGTAAGAAGCTGTATAAAGAACATTATGCACTTAAGGATGTTAGTTTTGATATTGGAGAAGGAGAATGCGTTGGTATTATTGGAACAAACGGCTCCGGAAAATCCACTATTCTGAAAATTATTACCGGTGTACTGGCTCCTACAGCCGGAACCGTAACCGTAAATGGAAGAATTTCGGCTCTTCTGGAACTGGGAGCCGGATTTAATCCGGAATATTCTGGTATGGAAAATATTTTCCTGAATGGTACCATGTTAGGTTTTTCCGAAGAAGAAATCAACGCAAGGCTGGATGAAATCCTCAGTTTTGCTGATATTGGTGATTTTATCCATCAGCCGGTAAAGACCTACTCCAGTGGTATGTTTGTACGCCTGGCCTTTGCTGTGGCTATCAACATAGATCCGGAGATCCTGGTAGTGGATGAAGCACTTTCTGTAGGTGATGTATTTTTTCAGGCGAAATGCTATCATAAGTTCGAGGAATTTAAGAAACAGGGCAAAACTATTTTGTTTGTAAGTCATGACCTGGGAAGCATTTCCAAATACTGCGATCGTGTTATTCTTTTGAATCAGGGTGTCATGCTGGACGAGGGCACGCCTAAAGCTATGGTAGACATGTATAAGCAGCTTCTGGTACATCAAGATCCGGTGAAACAGGCAGAAGGCTCAGAGACAAAGAAAGAAGACTGGAAACAGGGATTCCTTGTGAACCCAAACACATTGGAGTATGGGGAAAAACAGGCTGAGATCACAGACTTCGTTGTAATGGATTCCAAGGGACTTCAGACCAACACGATCGAGAAGGGGTCTAAATTTCAGATTAAAATGCGCATTCATTTTCATGAAAGCATTCAGCAGCCTATTATGGCTTTCACGTTCAAGAATATTCAGGGAACTGAGATCACAGGAACCAACACTATGTATGAAGGTGTGAATGTGGAACACACAGACGCAGGGGATGAGTGTGTAGTGGTTTTTGAGCAGAAAATGGATATGCAGGGTGGGGAATATCTTCTCTCCTTTGGCTGTACCGGCTATCGGAATGGAGATTTTACCGTATTCCATCGTTTATATGATGCATGCAACATAACTGTGGTTTCTTCCAAAAATACAGTTGGATTCTACGATATGAATTCCAAAGTGTGGATAGAGGAATAATAAAATATGCAGGAAAAAATCGGAAACGTAACATTAGATTATGAATATTACCCAGGCGAGGATCTGTACAGCGATGGTCCTGTGGAAGAAGAACTTCTGGAAATTGCGAAAAATTATCAGGAGAAGGAACTAAACCAGTTGATCTATGAGCGAAACAGCTGGCCGGTCCTTTATCATTTTTCACATATTCGTCAGAACATTCTGGAGTGGCTTCCTATCACAAAAGAACAGAAGGTTCTGGAAATCGGGTCCGGATGTGGACCGATCACAGGAGTTCTCGCGCGAAAAGCCAAAAGTGTCACCTGTATCGATCTGTCAAAAATGCGCAGCACCATCAATGCATATCGAAATCGCGAATGTGATAATGTGAAAATTATGGTAGGAAATTTTCAGGATGTGGAGAGTAGCCTTACTGAGAAATATGATTACATTACCCTGATCGGTGTGTTTGAATATTCCCAGGGCTATATCGGGACAGCACAGCCTTATGTGGAAATGCTCCGACGCATTGCCCGCCATCTGGCACCGGGAGGCAGAATCGTGATCGCGATTGAGAACCGGCTTGGTCTGAAATACTGGGCCGGCTGCACCGAAGATCATGTGGGAAAATATTTTGAAGGACTGGAGAACTATCCGGATACCAGAAGTGTGCGGACTTTTTCCAGAAAGGAACTGTCTGATATTATTGACCAGGCTGGTGCATTTAGGACCACTTTCTATTATCCATACCCGGATTATAAATTCCCGATGACTATTTATTCAGACAAGCGTCTGCCGAAGAAAGGCGAGCTTCGGGATAATTTCTGCAATTTTGACCGTAACAGAATACAATTGTTCAATGAGGGAAAAGTATACGATTCCCTCACTGATGCAGGACTTTTTCAGGAATTTTCCAATTCATTCCTGGTGATTGTGGAAAGGAAGGAAAACAAATGAAAGAGATTATTTTCAGTAAATATTCCAATGAAAGAAGCCGTTCCTTCGCAATCCGCACTGACATTGTGGAAGAAGATGGGAAAAGATGGCTGGAGAAAAAATGGCTGTATCCGGAAGGAAAAGAACACGTTCTTCGTATGAAAAAATGGAATCAGAAGCTTGATCAGATGTATGGGGAAGTTCCGTTTCTGAGCAACAAGTGCGAGATAGGCGAAGACTGTGCTTATTTTGAGTATCTGGAACAGGAGAATCTTGCAGAATATCTGGATGATCTGCTGGGAAAGGGAGAAAAGGAAAAAGCTGAGAAAATTTTCACAGAATATCTGGAAAATGTACAGAAGCTTCACAGCAAGAAGCCGTTCACAATAACTGAGGAATTCAAAAATGTTTTCGGTGATGTGCCTATGCCTGGCGGACTGACATGTACAGATGTTACGAATATTGATATGATCTGTGACAATGTTGTAATGACCAGTCCATATACGCTTCTGGACTATGAATGGACATTTGAGTTTCCTGTTCCCTGTGAATTTGTACTGTATCGGATCATCCATTACTATATACAGACGCATAAAGTGCGTGAAGTGCTGAATGCATCCAGACTTTATGAGAAATTTGGTATTTCAGAAGTGATGAGAACCAGTTTTTCCAGAATGGAAAGCGGTTTTCAGGTATATATCACAGGCACGCATGTTCCTATGAGGGAGATGTATGCCACAATGACTCCAGGGGTGGAATATCTGTCCCTGAGTAATCTGGGACCGCTGCAAGTATATTTCGCAGAACAAAGAGGTATGTATTCCGAAGCAAGTTCTGTAAAAAGGCCTATTATGGCCGGAAAGGTAAAATGCACCTTGAATCTGCCGAAAAGCTGCAGGTTTATTAGAATTGATCCAGGTGATCATCCGTGTACGGTACATCTTGCAGCAATCCGCTTTGACAGGATGCCTGCTTCCCTGGATGGGGTTCTGACACCCGATGGAACAATCTGCGGCAGCTGGGCCTTCCTTTCACGGTTTGATCCCTGCATTGTAGATATAGAGGTTCCGGAAGGTGCTAAGAATCTTACACTGAATCTGGAGATTGATGAGGCAAAAGAAGATATGCTGAATGAGATCTGTGCCATTGAGGTGAGAAGCCACAGTCTTAAAGGAGTGCTTGGAGAGCGGGCGAGAGAAGCAGTGGGCCGTCTGAAAAATGGTCGGGAATCTTCTGCAAAGAAAGGAAAGTAGAATGAATCAAAAGGTAATGCTGGTTGAAAAAGAACGGTTTCTTTTGAATGATAATTGCAAATATATGATCACAGGAAGGGTTTCAAAGGAAGCAGATATAGAGTGTTATCTGGATGGTATCCGCCTTCCTTCTGAGGCAAACCTGATTACTGTGATGACCGGATTTATGAGGGCTGTGGAGACGAAAAATCCAGGAGGCAAATGGGTGGAGGTACTAGTTACCCTGCCTGAAAATCTGCAGAATTACAAAAAACTTGAGGTATACGCTGTTAACGGAAAGGAGCGTTTCCTTTGGTATAAGATGAAAACCCCGGATCTTATGAGAAAACAGGGAAAACCTCAGCTTTTTGTAGATGGGGAATCTATAGTCAGAGAGCAGAAGAAGGTTATCCTTGCCGGCTGGGCGGTAGGAACTACACCGGTTTCCCTGCAGGTATATGATGAAAATAAAAAGCCTGTGAAAATAACCCTGAAGCGGAATACCCGAATGGACGTGGCAGAAATGTTTCGGGAATGCGAAGTGAATAAGGATTGCGGATTCCATATCCAGGCAGAAAATGTATCTGGAAAGAAGGCTTATCTTGTTGCAAAGGATGAGAACGGAAAAAAGGCAGTCTACCAGATTGGTATTTCAAAGGGCGAACGCTTTAAGGCAAAAGCCAGCCTTTATTCGAAAAAGGCAATGGAGAATTATCGTTCCAATGGCATTCATACTGTGATCCGGAAGTCGCTGATCAAGCTGGAAGCATTGAGCAAGGGAGACGGTCTTTACCAGACCTGGCTGAAGGAGAACAGGGTTACTAAGAAAGAACTGAATCAGCAGAGAAAGACTGTTTTTCAGGAGAACATTAAGTTTAGCCTTGTGGTTCCTCTCTATAAGACGGATAAGTACCTTTTGAAGGCTCTTGTGGATTCTGTGCTGGCGCAGACATACAGCAACTGGGAACTTTGCCTTTCAGATGGAAGCGGAGCAGATTCTCCGATTCGCAGTATTCTGGAAGAGTATCAGAAAAAGGATCCAAGGATCAAAGTTGTTTTCAATGACAAACAGCTGCAGATTTCAGACAATACAAATGCTGCTATTGGAATTGCCACTGGAAATTATATTGCATTTGCAGATCATGATGATACCCTGGCAGAGGAAGCTTTTTATCAGATGGCAAAGGAGATCTCACAGCATCCGGAGGCGGATCTTATTTATTCTGATGAGGATATTATTGATATAAGAGGAAATCGGCTTTTCCCTCATTTTAAGCCGGATTTTAACCCTGATTATCTGTGCTGCGTAAATTATATCTGCCATCTGGTGGTTGTAAAGAGAACACTTCTCGACCGAACAGGACTTTTGCGGCCAGAATATGACGGTTCCCAGGACTTTGATTTTCTGCTTCGCTGCACGGAGCATACAGACAGTGAGAAGATCCGCCATATTCCCAAAATTCTGTATCACTGGAGAAGCCATGAGGGTTCCACAGCGGGCAATCCGGATGACAAGCCATATGCAGTGATCGCAGGAGAAAAGGCACTTGCAGGGCATTATGAGCGCATGGGAATTAAGGCAGAGGTGGAATACACTGGATGCCCGGTCGTTTTCAGAACCCATTTTGTTATAGAGGGTGACCCGAAGGTATCAATTCTGATTCCGAATAAGGATCATACAGAGGATCTGAATAAATGTGTGACTTCCATTCTGGAGAGGAGCACCTGGAAAAATATCCAGATTATCGTAATTGAGAATAACAGTGAGAAGGAAGAGACCTTCCACTATTATGAGAAACTTGAAAAACGATATTCCCAGGTAAAAGTGGTTACATGGGATGGTCCCTTCAACTATTCAGCAATCAACAATTTTGGTGCAAAATATGCGGATGGAGATTATTTCCTTCTGCTCAATAATGATACAGAGGTTATTACTCCAGAGTGGCTGGAGAACATGATGGGCTATTGCCAGAGAGAGGATGTGGGCATTGTAGGTGCCAAGCTCCTTTACCCGGATAATACGGTTCAGCATGCTGGTGTCGTGGTAGGAATCGCAGGTTTTGCAGGACATATTCTTACCGGATATGACAGATATGCCACAGGATATTTGTGGAGACTGGCAACTACACAGGATGAGAGTGCAGTAACAGGCGCCTGTCTGATGGTGAAGCGAAGCGTTTTTGAGGAACTTCATGGGCTGGATGAAAGCTTTGCAGTGGGACTGAATGATATTGATTTCTGTCTTAGGGCAAGGGCACTTGGTAAACTGGTCGTATTTACTCCGGAGGCATGCCTGTACCATTATGAATCTAAGTCACGTGGACTGGAGAATACGCCGGAGAAGAAAGCGCGTCTTCAGAAAGAGGTGGATCATTTCCGGGAACGTTACAGAGATTTTCTGAAAAAAGGTGATCCCTATTACAATCCGAATCTGAGTATTGTGAGAGGGGATTGTGCATTCAGGATGGCGTATGAGAAGAAGGATGAAATAGTTTGATGCAGAATTAAGATAAAAACCCAGTCGGGAGAGGAAGATACCCTGTCCTGACTGGGCTTTTTATTATGATTTTACAATTTTCACGATCCTCCAGATCAGAAGAATCAGAAGGAGTAAGAATACACCGGCAATTACAAAATATGGAATTTCGGTGTGATTATCGGAGTAGTCCTTGGCAGCCTGCATGTGCTGCTGACCTTCCTGGACGGAGGCAGTATCATCAGACTGAACAACTTCAAGGACTGCAGATCCCACAGAAGTGCCGTTAAAAAGGTAGGTGCGGTCAATCTGGTCGCCGTTCTGGGAATCTTCTGTGGTAAGGCTATCGGCACCGGTGCCGGCTGGAACTACTACGTCACCGCCGGAGATAATGCTGAAATCGCTGTCTCCAAGGGATAAAGTTACAAACTGATCGAATCCATAATTGAGAATAGAGGCTGCATCAGGAGCTGTCTGACCGGAAGCACCTTTCAGGACTACGCTGATCAGAGTCATGCCATTTCGCTGGGCTGCACATACCAGTGTACTTCCGGAGGCTTCCGTATAACCTTCCTTACCGCCGATACATCCTTCGTAAAATCCGGTGCTGCCAGTATCTGTCATGGTGAATTTGCTGGTCAGGTTACGGGCTGCCGCTTTATTGGTGGCAGGGATCGTGTAGCTGGTGGCTGCTGCGATGGTTCTGAAAGACTCATTCTGGATGGCGGCCTGCATGATCAGCGCCATGTCGTGGGCTGTAGTGTGCTGGTTGTCATCCGGAAGTCCGGTGGGATTCGTGAATACGGTATTGGTACATCCAAGCTCCTGTGCCCGGGTATTCATCTGCTGGACAAAGCCGTCTACAGAACCGCCTACATGCTCTGCAATCTGCAGTGCAATATCATTGGCAGAGGCAACCATAATGGCATACAGGCACTGCTCTACAGTGAAGACCTCGTCAACCTGTGAGGAAATACTGGCACCACCGTCTGTGACACCGGAAACTCCGGTGGCGGTCATGGTAACCTCATCTGTGAGCTGTGTATTCTCAAGAGCCAGAAGACAGGTCATGATCTTGACTGTACTTCCGGGGAAAAGTACTTCGTCTGCATTCTTAGAATAGAGAATGGTATTGGTGGTATTCTCCATGACTACAGCCGCTTCAGAAGAAATATCGGAAGCCTGGGGCCATCCGGAAATGGAATTGGTAGATATGGTACCTGATGCTTCAACTGCTGCACTCTGGTCTGCCTCTTCTGCAGATATGGGAACCTGGAAAAGAAGAGATGCAAAAAGACCAAGAGCCAGAAAAACTGAGGTTATCTTTCGCTTTTTCATAGTATAATGAACTCCTGTATTAAAATAAGGGTATCTGCAGTGATGTCTGTGAACAACATTGTAACACTCTTTCTGACAGTGCAGATACAATTCTGCTGCAAGTATAACATATAGTATATTTTTCCTGTAAAATAGAAAAATATAATACAAATATAATCATATCCTAAAATGTGGTTCAATTCAACCTTTCTTTTACAGCTTCCTTGCAAAATTGTTTCTTCAATGTTAAAATAGGGTCATTATAAAAGCAAAGGATTTTAATATGAGCGATAAAAACGGATCAGAGGGACGGATCCAGTGGTCTCGTTTCTTCAAAAAATTATCTCCTTACATGATCCAGAAGGGACTTTTGTATCTGAAGCATTATGGTCCCAGGGAGTTCTGGATACGGCTGCACGAGCGCTTTGAGCCGGAGGAGATCCCTTATGGTCCCTGGTACGCGGCATATGTGCCGGACCAGACGGTCCTTGACAAACAAAGAAAGAAAAAATTTGCTTACGCACCTCTTATCAGCGTGGTAGTTCCGGCTTATCGTACTCCGGAATTATTTTTGCGGCAGATGATCGATTCACTGGAAGCACAGACCTATGAGAACTGGGAGCTTTGCATTGCCAATGGAAGTCCGGAAGATCAGTCTATGAGAAAAGTGCTGGAAGAATACAGCAGCAGGGACAGGAGAGTACGCTGGCAGGAGCTTACTGAGAATAAAGGGATTGCAGAGAACACCAATGCTGCATTTGCCATGGCAAAGGGAGAATTTGTGGGGCTTCTGGATCATGATGATCTTCTTGCGCCAAATGCTCTTTACGAGGTTGTGAATGCACTGAACCAGCATGAGCACGGGGATGCAGTATACACAGATGAGGATAAGGTGACTGCTGAACTGGACGAGCATTTTCAGCCGCACCTGAAGCCAGATTTTAATATTGATCTGCTTCGTTCCAATAACTATATCTGTCACTTTTTTGTTGTGCGGCGGCAGCTTGTAGAAGAAGTGGGCGGATTCCGCAGGGAATTTGACGGAGCACAGGACTATGATTTTATTTTCCGTTGTGTGGAAAAAGCCAGGGAAGTGGTGCATGTACCGGAGATTTTGTACCATTGGCGTACCCACAAGGCATCTACTGCTGATAATCCTGCAAGTAAGATGTACGCTTTTGAAGCTGGCAAGCGCGCTATCGAGGCACATCTTGAGAGGACTGGAGTAAAAGGCACTGTAAGCCATACTCCGGATCTTGGATTTTACAGAGTGAAATACCCGGTACAGGGACATCCGCTTGTTTCCATTATCATTCCCAATAAAGACGAGAAGGAAACTCTGGAGAAATGCCTGGAATCTATTAAGAAGAACACACTCTACGACAATTATGAGATCATTATCGTGGAGAATAACAGCACTACAGATGAGATTTTTGATTATTACAGGAAGATTTCAGAGGATCCCAGGATCCATCTGATCTGCTGGAAAAAGGAATTCAACTATTCCGCGATCAACAACTTTGGGGTTAAAAATGCCAGAGGTGAATATCTCCTTTTTCTGAATAATGATGTAACGGTCATTACAGAGGACTGGATGGGAGAAATGCTGGGTGTGTGTCAGCGAAGAGAAGTGGGAGCAGTAGGCGTGAAACTGATCTATCCGGACAATACCATCCAGCACGCAGGCTGTGTGATCGGAATTGGTGGAATTGCAGGTCATATGTTTGTGGATATGCCTGCGGATCGTACCGGATATCTCCACAAGGCGTCTATTTTACAGGATATGAGCGCTGTAACTGCAGCCTGTATGATGATGAAGCGCAGTGCTTTTGACAAAGTGGGCGGCTTCACAGAAGAACTTGCAGTCGCCTTTAACGATGTGGATCTGTGCCTGAAGACTACGAAAGCAGGTTATCTGGTGGTTTATGATCCTTATGCAAGGCTTTACCATATGGAATCCAAGACCCGCGGAGCAGAGAACAATGAGGTGAAAGTCAGACGTTTCCAGCGGGAAATCGAATATATGAGATGTAACTGGATCGATATTCTGAAGAACGGTGATCCCAATTATAATAAGAATCTTTCCCTGACCAAGTGGAATTATTCTTTAAGACCACTTCCGGGCATGACCGGCAAAAAGGAGGAAGACTAAGAAGACATTATGCAGGAAGTATCAGTCATTATTCCCAATTATAATGGGATGGCATATCTGGAGGGTGTGCTTTCAAGCCTGGAGCAGCAGGCGTTTCAGAATTTTGAGACCATTCTGGTGGACAATGGATCCTCAGATGGAAGCGTTGCCTTTGTAATGGGGAACTTTCCCTGGGTACACATTGTGGAGCTGCCAGATAATTTCGGCTTTTCAAGAGCTGTAAATGAGGGGATTTATGCATCACGGACACCTTATGTGCTCCTTTTGAATAACGATACAGAAGTAGATAAGAATTTTGTGGGGGAAATGCTGGCAGCTATAAAGCGTCATAAGAAGGCCTTCTCCTGCAGTGCAAGGATGATCTGTTATCATGACCGGAATAAACTGGATGATGCAGGAAATTATTATTCTGCTCTTGGCTGGGCATATGCCCGGGGCAAAGGAAAGGATATTCATTCCTTTGAGAAGGAAGGGCGGATATTTGCTTCATGCGCTGGCGCAGCTATTTACCGTAAGAAGGTTTTTGAGAAAATCGGATATTTTGATGAAGAGCATTTTGCATATCTGGAAGATATTGATGTGGGCTATCGTGCCAGGATCTTTGGATATGAGAACTGGTATGTGCCAGCTGCACTGGTCTATCATGTAGGCAGCGGAACAAGCGGATCCAGATACAATCAGTTTAAGACCAGATATTCTTCAAGAAATAATATTTATCTGATCTACAAAAATATGCCGGTTCTTCAGATTATTTTGAATCTTCCTTTTCTGGTGCCGGGCTTTGGCATGAAGATCCTGTTTTTTTCCCAGAAGGGAATGGGCAGGGAGTATGTGGCAGGAATCAAAAATGGGTTCCAGATCAGTCATAGAAATAAAAAAGTGAAGTTCCACATGAGAAATCTTGGAAGATACGCCAGAATCCAGCTGGAACTGTGGTGGAATATAATTTACAGATTTATGGTATAAAAAGTTTGTGCAGAAGTGATTCGTTAGTATTTCGTAACTATTTTTCACATTAATGTATGAAGAATTTATTGCAATTCTGTTTTATCTATTATAAGATAGAGGAAGTCACAGACCGGAGAGTGTTGGAAAAAGGCTTTAGAGCCTGTTTGAAAAAGCATTCCCGCAATCTGCACGCCCCACTTTGCGGTATATTTTGCCCGAATTCGGTTGCCGTAGCCCGCTACGGCGCCCTCATCCGGACAAAATCTCCCACAAATTGTGACGCACATCTTGCAGAAAGCCTTTTTCAAACACGCTCTAAAGCGTAAGATGTGGATGAAACGCGCAGCAGGAACAGGTTTGTGAAGGTTGCTGTGAGTGACAAACCCGGCAACATGTGAAGAAGGGCAGAGGTGGCAGAGATTGATTAAAGATAATCAGAAGAACTTCAGTCGGCTCCATGTCGTTATAGATGCCTGTGTAATTACGTTATCTTATATGTTTGCCTGGGCGCTGAGATTTATCGGACCTTTTGCAGCAAATGCTGTCCGGGCCAGAAGCTTCCAGCAGTATATGTCTGCACTGGTATTTATCCTGCCGGCATATATTCTGCTGTATCATGCGTTTTCACTGTATGAACCAATGCGGATGCAGGGAAGACGTCTTGTGCTGTCTAATATTGTGAAAGCCAATTCTCTTGGTATTCTGATCACTACATTTATTTTGTATACCATTGAAGAAGGCGATATTTCCCGTTCTGTACTGTATATGTTTTATGGAATCTGCATTGTGGCAAGCTGGGGAGCAAGAATGTTCATTTTCTACAGCCTGCGCAAAATGCGAAAGAAAGGACTGAACCAGAAACAGGTAGTGCTGGTTGGGTACAGCCGGGCAGCAGAAGAGTATATTGACCGCATTCAGCAGAACCCTCAGTGGGGATATGTGGTAAGAGGCATTCTGGATGACAATATTACTGCAGGTACCATGTATAAAGGCGTCAAGGTGATCGGAAGAATTGCCAATCTGAACGTGATCCTGCCGGAGAACAGGCTTGACGAGATTGCGATTACACTGGGATTAAGTGAATATTACCGACTGGAGGAGATTGTAGCGCTTTGTGAGAAATCAGGAGTGCATACAAAATTTATTCCGGATTATAATAAGATTATTCCTACGAAACCATATACAGAGGATATTCTGGGACTTCCGGTGATCAATATCCGGTATGTTCCTCTTAGTAATACTTTTAATGCCATGATAAAAAGAATAATGGATATTTGTGGCTCCATTATTGGAATCATTGTGGCGTCGCCGATCATGCTGATACTATGTGCGCTGATAAAGCTCACTTCTCCTGGACCGCTGATCTACCGTCAGGAACGTGTGGGTCTCCATAATCAGACTTTCTGGATGTATAAATTCCGTTCTATGGAGATTCAGCCGGAGGCAGAGGAGAAGAAAGCCTGGACAGTAAAAAATGATCCCAGGGTTACAGCAATCGGCAGATTTATGCGAAGAACCAGCCTTGATGAACTTCCCCAGCTTTTTAATATTTTAAAGGGAGATATGAGTCTGGTAGGGCCAAGACCTGAGAGACCATTTTTTGTGGAAAAGTTCCGTGAAGAGATTCCGAGATATATGGTGAAGCACCAGGTAAGACCCGGGCTGACCGGATGGGCACAGGTAAACGGATACAGAGGTGACACTTCCATCCGCAAGAGGATTGAGTGTGATCTTTACTATATCGAGAACTGGACTGTAGGGCTTGATATCAAGATAATGTTTATGACGATCTTTAAAGGATTCATTAATAAGAATGCGTATTGAGAAAGGAAAGAAAAATGGCAAGACCTGGTAGAAAAAAGAGGACTGCTTTGTTTATTGTGGAAATTATCTGTCTTTTGCTGTTTATTGGCGGATTGTATGTATATGGACAGATTGATTCCAGATTGAACAAGATTGAGACACCTCAGCTGGATGAGAGCAAGATTGTTACGAATGTGACAGCACCACAGATGTCTGGCTATACAACTTATGCACTTTTCGGAATCGACCAGCGTTCCAAGAATGCTGCGCTTGATGCACAGAATAGTGATACCATTATCATTGCAAGTATTAATAATGATACCAAAGAGGTGAAGCTTGCTTCCGTATATCGTGATACTCTTCTGGATATTGGAAATGATACTTATACCAAGGCAAATGCTGCTTACGCATATGGCGGTCCGGAACAGGCCATTTCCATGCTGAATACCATGCTTGATCTGAAAATTTCGGATTATGTAACTGTTAATTTTAATGCAATGGTAGCTGCAATAGATGCACTTGGCGGTCTTGATATTCCTCTTTCCTATGCGGAAATGGTGTTTATGAATGACTATTGTATAGAAACCTCCCAGGAGACTGGCAAAAGCTACACACCAGTAGAACTGCCGGATCCCAAGCCGGAGAACGAGGAGGAAATCCTTGGAACATACCATCTGAATGGTGTACAGTCAGTTTCTTACTGTCGTATCCGTTACACTGCAAGTATGGATATGGGACGTACTGAGCGTCAGCGCCGTGTGATCGGAATGATGGTTGACAAAGCAAAGGCAGCAGGAATTACCACCATTTTCAATATTATGGACGAGGTATTTCCTATGATTTCCACATCCATCACGAAGACTGAGATTCTGAACCTGATTCCGACTTTGATGGGGTATAACATTGCGGATACTACCGGTTTCCCAGCCAAGTACAAATTTGCGGATGTGAAGAAGGCCAGCATGGTTGTTGCAGACACGCTGGAGGATAATGTAAAGGAACTTCATAAGTTTCTGTATGGTGCTGACGAGAATTACCAGCCGTCACAGAACATTGTGGAGGCGAATGCCCGGATCATTGAGCTTGTAGGCGGTGCAGATACCTTGGTTGACCAGTCTCCGATTGCAAGTAATGAAGCAGGAAATTCTTCTGATATTGTATGGCAGGGTGACGGAAGCGGAAACTATGATTACAACGATTATGGTGGAAGCGATTACGACAATAGCTATGACAACAGCTACGACAATAGCTATGACAGCGGAAACGACTATAGTGGAGACTATAGCGGCGATTATAGCGATGGCAGTTATGACAGTGGAAGTGATTCTGGAAGCAGTTACGATAATGGAGGAGACTACAGCGGCGGAGATTATAGTGGAGACAGCTCCGGCGATGGCGGTTTCGAAGATGGAAGCGGATATTGATCAGTAGATAAATATTCCATGATTGAAAATTTAAAGGGACCATCCGAAAGGAAGTGGTCCCTTTTTCACGAAAAGGATGTGCGCTCTGCCAGCATTGTTACCATATTGCGAAAGTATATTTATTCGTGCAGAACCTGAAAGAGGAGAGATACTATGGAAACAGTTGACGTAATTATTCCTGCATACCGTCCGGGAAAAGAATTTGAGAAGTTGTTGGATTCTCTTTCCACACAGAATTATCCAGTGGAAAAAATTCTTGTTATGAATACAGAAGAGAAATTCTGGAACACGGCCTGGGAGAAAAAATTTCCAAAAGTGGACGTGGTACATTTGAAAAAGGCGGATTTTGACCACGGTGGAACCAGATGCCGGGGAGCAAGACTGTCTGATTCAGATATTATGGTATTTATGACTCAGGATGCAGTTCCGGCAGACAGAAATCTGATTGGAAATCTGATCCGTCCACTGCAGGAAAATTCCAAAGTTGGAGCTGCCTACGCAAGACAGCTGGCTCGGGAGGACTGTGCTTACCTGGAAAAATACACCAGAAGATTTAATTATCCGGAAACTTCTTCTATAAAATGGGAAAAAGATACTGGCACATATGGAATAAAAACTTATTTTTGCTCCAATGTGTGTGCAGCTTATAAGAAAAGTATTTATGAGGAAATTGGCGGTTTTGTAAAAAAAGCTATTTTTAATGAAGACATGATCTATGCAGGAACTATGGCAAAGCGGGGATATGGAATTGCCTATGCTGCAGATGCCTGTGTGATCCATTCACACAATTATTCATGCAGACAGCAATTTCACCGAAATTTTGATCTGGGTGTTTCCCAGGCAGATCATCCGGAGATTTTTGAGGGAGTACCATCAGAGGGAGAGGGACTTCGCCTTGTGAAAAAGAGCCTGGCTTATCTTATAAAAACAGGGCATATCTGGCTGGTTCCCAAGCTGGCAGGGCAAAGTGGCTTCAAATATATGGGATATTTTCTTGGGAAAAGATATAAAAAGCTGCCGAAAAAGGTGATTCTGTTTTGTACTATGAACCGTGAATATTGGAAAAACGAGTAACTGTTCAGTGCTTTCACAGTTATGCACTTCGTGAACAGGGACTGTGGCTATGAAAGGTGACACTTTTTTTCGTGTCACCTTTTCTTAATGAATCTATCACATTTTCAACACAATTGCTTGCTAAACTTGTATCATAAATAAAAGAAAATGTTACAGAATGCTGCAGATTCCAACGTGAACAGCAGCACTGTTTATGAACATAGAAGGGAGCAGAATATGAGTGATGAATGGAATTGGGGACAGGAGCCAGAGAAATCGGATGGCGGCTCCCAACAGCCAGAGAATACAGATGAATCCGGAACGGTTGTATCGGATCAGACAGCGGCCCCCGAAGATGAACTGAATGAAAATGTAACTTATCATTACAAATATACCAGCAGCAGAAATTCAGATGGTGCAGGAAGCACAGACAATGGAAATTATTACGCTTCCAGCAATAATTCAGATACTTCCGGAAATTCATCCAAAGACAGCAATTTTCAGTCTCAATCTTCGGAGCCCAGATATGCGCATTATCAGGTTGATGAACAGGAGAAGAAGCCAGAAGAAAAGAAAAAAGAAAAACATCACAGACTTCATAAGGATAAGGCAGCATCTTCAGGTTTTGGAAGGAAAGCAGGAAATACTATTACGCTGGCTGTGATTTTTGGTCTGGTGGCAGGTCTGGTATTTCAGGCAGTGAATATGGTGTCAGATAAATATTTTAAGAAAGAAACTCAGACTGCAGTAGGGTCTGCAGAGACACTTACTTCTTCAGCATCTGCCAGTACCACGGCAGAAGAAAGCACAGATGCAGGCGAAGGCATCAATGCAGAAATCGTAGCAAATGAAAAAGGTCCCGTTGCAGGGGTTGCCCAGGCTGCAATGCCCTCAGTCGTGGCAATCACTTCAGTAAGCATGCAGGAAATTCGCAGCTTTTTCGGCTATGGAATGGAATATCCCAGTACAGGAAGCGGTTCTGGTATTATTGTCGGAGAGAATGATGATGAACTTCTCATTGCTACCAACAATCATGTAGTGGAGGGCGCTACTACACTGAGTGTCTGCTTTATCGGAAGTGATGTGGTAAGTGCAGAACAGGAAACTGAGAATTATATAAATGGAAATGGAGACTTGAATATTGATGGTGCAGTTTCCGCAAAGATAAAAGGAACTGACGAGGATACAGACCTTGCGGTGATTGCAGTTGAAAAAAGTGACATTCCGGAAGAAACCATGAGCCAGATTAAAATTGCCCAGCTTGGCAATTCGGATGATCTTGCTGTTGGTGAGCAGGTGGTTGCCATTGGTAATGCACTTGGTTATGGTCAGACTGTAACATCTGGCTGGATAAGTGCCCTGGACCGCACTGTTCAGTCCGATTCTAATACTTATGAGGAGCTGATCCAGACAGATGCAGCAATCAATCCTGGCAACAGTGGTGGTGCCCTTTTAAATATGCAGGGAGAATTGATTGGAATTAACTGTGCCAAAATTGCATCAAGCAGTATAGAGGGAACCGGATATGCCATTCCGATTTCCAAGGCACAGCCCATTCTGGAAGAACTTATGAATCGTAAGACAAGGGATAAAGTTTCAGATGAGTCACAGATTGGCTATCTGGGAGTTAAATTCGCCGATCTTTCCAGAGAAGCAATCCAGATGTATAATATGCCATCTGGTGCATTTGTTATGGATGTGTATCCGGGAGAGGCAGCAGATAATGCCGGAATCCAGAAAAGTGATATTATTACCAAGCTGGATGGCCAGAAGGTTTCAAGTAAGGCTGATATCAACGATAAGCTTCAGTATTATTCAGCTGGTGAAGAAATCGAAATTGAGGTGGCACGGTTAAATAACGGAGAGTATGAGGAATCGACAGTAACTGTTACATTGAGTGCAAGACCGGATGGTAATCAGTAATATGCAAGGGGAGCTGATAAGGCTCCCCTTTTCACATTTTATAAAAAGTTAATTTCTAAATCAGAGAAAAGTATGGTACAATAAGAAAACAAAAATGATTTTTACATAAGATAGGAAAGACTGCTGGTTAGCCTGATAACAGCAGCAGGAAAGGAAATAATTATATGACTGAACATTTTGACGATGAAAAAGACGAAATCATCGATGGCGATATAACAGAGAAGAACGATGATCACGAAGATGACAGCGATTATGAGAAATTCTGTTTTCTCTGTCATCGTCCGGAGAGCCAGGCAGGCAAAATGATCGAGCTTCCTAACAATATACATATCTGTAATGATTGTATGCAGAAAAGCTTTGACACCATGACCCAGCAGATGAATAACGGACTGAATCTGAACGATCTTCTTAATATGCCTAATGTGAGTATGATCAATCTGGGCAGTATTCAGGATGCAATTCCCCGTCCGAAGAAAGTAAAGAAGAAAAAAGAAGATGCCAGGCCAGAGATTGATCTTAAGAAGATCCCGGCACCACATAAGATCAAGGCAAGCCTTGACGAATATGTAATTGGTCAGGAGAGAGCCAAGAAAGTAATGTCTGTTGCTGTCTATAATCATTATAAGCGTGTGGCTACAGACACTATGGATGAGATTGAGATAGAGAAGTCCAATATGCTGATGATCGGACCTACCGGATGCGGAAAGACCTACCTGGTAAAAACTCTTGCCAGACTTCTGGACGTGCCGCTGGCTATTGCAGATGCTACTTCTCTTACAGAGGCAGGCTATATTGGTGACGATATTGAGAGTGTGATCTCCAAGCTTCTTGCTGCAGCAGATAATGATGTGGAGAAAGCAGAGCATGGGATTGTCTTTATTGATGAGATTGACAAGCTGGCCAAGAAAAAGAACACCAATCAGCGTGATGTAAGCGGTGAAGCGGTTCAGCAGGGACTTTTGAAGCTTCTGGAGGGAAGTGAGGTAGAGGTGCCGGTCGGAGCCAACAGCAAAAATGCCATGGTTCCTATGGTAACGGTAAATACCAGAAATATTCTGTTTATCTGTGGAGGAGCATTCCCGGATCTGGAGAATATTATCAAGGAGAGACTGAATAAGCAGGCATCTATCGGCTTTTACGCAGACCTGAAGGACAAATATGACAATGATCCACATATTCTGGAGAAGGTGACAGTAGATGATATCCGTGCATTTGGCATGATTCCGGAATTTATCGGACGTCTGCCGATTATATATACACTGGACGGACTGAATGAGGATATGTTAGTGCAGATCCTGAAGGAACCGAAGAATGCAATTCTGAAACAATATCAGAAGCTCCTTGCCCTGGATGAGGTGAAGCTGGACTATGAGGAAGATGCGCTTCACGCGATTGCGGCCAAGGCACTGGAGAAACACACTGGAGCCAGAGGTCTTCGCGCCATTCTGGAGGAATATATGCTGGATATCATGTATGAGATTCCGAAAGATGACAGTATTGGACAGGTGATCATTACCAGAGAATATATTGAAGGTACAGGCGGTCCGAGAATCCTGCTTCGCGGACAGGAAATTCCCCTGATCGGGATGGCTCAGTAGACAGGGAAACAGGTGTTTCATCACTTTGCAGCTGTTCAGGAGACAGCTTTTAGCCGTAAAAGTACTGAATAGTTACAACACTTTTTATATGAAAGGGAGATGGTATTATGGCACGCGATTTTTTTGACGAGTTAAGTGACACAATTACAAGGACAACCAAGGATCTTGGAAAAAAAGCCGGTCAGCTTTATGAGGCACAGAAGATCAGAAGCAAGATTTCCAGTGAAGAGCAGATGGTACAGAAACTGAAAGCAGACATTGGAAATGTGATCTTTGAGAAGTACAAAGAAGGTGCAGAAGTAGAAGAAGCTCTTAAAGGGTTCTGCGAAGAGATTGAGCAGCATCTGGATATTATTGACGGATATAAGGATGCAGCAGCGGAGATGAAGGGACGGAAAATCTGTCCGGCATGTGGAAAATCTGTAGACAGAAGTGTCTCCTTCTGTCCATACTGTGGCTCTGTATGCCCGCCTCCGGAACCGGAGAAAGCTGAGGGTGATGTGGTGGACACTGAGACTGCAGAACCTGTAGAAGAGACAGAAGAGAAGCAGGCAGAGAATGAGGCAGGTACAGAGGAAGAAAAGGTCTCAACAGAAACTGAGGAAAGTGGTCAGGATTTTCCAGGTAAATAAGGAGGCTGCATTTATGCTTTCGCTAACAATTGCCGGCGGAATTTTTCTGTTGGATTATAAGATAAAAGAACATATTGACAGTACCCGCCTTCAGGGAAGCAAAGAAGAAGTGCTGGGAGGCAGACTGCTCCTTCGGAACTGTCACAATAAAGATAAGATTCTTGGTAAGGTAAAAATCGGCAGGGAGAATTGCCAGGAGCTTGCAGCAGCTGGTATGGGCTGTGTGGCAGGGGAATACTGGCACCAGCTTCTCCCCGGCGGAAATAAGCTTAGCAGAGCCGGTCTTGCCATGATCCTGGGTGGTGGAATGTCCAACTACACAGACCGTCGAAATAAAGGATATGTTACAGATTATGTGAGCCTGAATGTGAAGAACAAAGAAATTCGTAAGATCGTATTTAATCTGTCTGACGTATGTATTGCTGCAGGTACCATTCTGTGGGCAGCAGGAAATTTATTTTCATATAGGAAAAAATAATCTGAGACAGAAAACAAAAGACACCTGGCACAGTGCGCTAGGTGTCTTTTGTTTTTCTGGAGAGCAGTGAGGGAGGATAAGGCTGCTTTGTATCTGTGCGTTCCAGCAGATAATCTACACTTACATTATAGAAGTCTGCAATTTTGCATAAGACATCAGGAGGGATGATTCTTTCCCCTCGTTCATAACGTGAGTAGGTACGCTGGATCACATTGAGATAGTGAGCCATGTATTTCTGTGTCAGATCATGATCTTCCCGCAGCTCTCTGATTCTTTTGTACGTCATATTTCATTTCTCTGGTGTAAAAGTATAAATAGTATCAGCCGTCAGCCACAGGTGGATAACGGTTGATTTCATTATAAATTGCGGTTCCCCTGGAATAGGTAAAAAGACCAAAATGGACTAAGAACAAATCTCTGTCGGAATCCTAAAGGATACAAAAATATATTTTTTAAATTTTTACGAATCTGTTCTTCACTTACAACATCGTAAAGTGTAACATCAAAATCATGGAGCAATGCGTTGGCTCCAAGGCCGGCACCGATCATACCTGTACCAATAAAAACTGCTTTATAATTTGCCATAGTCAATAACCCCCTTTAAAGTTATGTCATTTGTATTTATAATCCGATAATTGTGACAACTGTAGTTGCTACAAGGGTAACAATTAATGTGAAAACAGTACAGATCCAGAAGGCATACTTATAACTGAGCTTATGATTGACACCCAGATAAGCAAACATCAGGAAGCAGCCTGTTGAATGTGGCAGCGAATCCAGTGTAACGGAAGCAAAGGCCATTAAACGGTGCAGAACATTAAGATCACAGCCGGACTGGATAAAATAATCACCCAGATACTGCATACATAACTGCAGACCTGATGAAGCAGAGGCTGTAACACCGGCCAGGACACTGGTTGAAATAACGCCTTTCCAGTAAATAGGAATATCCAATCCAATCAGCCATGTCAGAATGTTCTGGAAGGCAGGTGCTGATGCAACGATGCTTCCGAAACCGACAACGGCACCTAATACAAGGGCAGATGTTGCAGCTGCGCCTGCACTGTCGGCAAATAAGCTCTTAAACATAGCTGCCAGTGAATTTCCAAGATATTTACGGTTTAATACAAGGCAAATGATGAATGCAAAGGCCATACCCAGACAGGAAAGCAGCGTTGCATTAGAGATAAATTTTGTTAAGCTGCCGATGACAATAAAAGCAACAAGGAAAATCAGAGGCAGGAAGGAGGATACTGTACCGGGAAGTTCATCTCTGGATTTCAACTCACCTTTTACAGGGCTCTTCCAGTTTTTATCCCAGCCTTCTTCTTTGCCGGCGGCAACAAGGGCCATTTCTTTTTTATAAATATGCTCTGTATAGATAATACTGATTGCAAGTCCGGCAATGGCCATGATAAAACCGAGGAGAGGCGCAGCCATTAATGTTGTTCCGAGTCCAGTTGGGATAACATTCTGAACCTGTGTACTGCCTGGAACGGCCATAGACCATGAGGCACCGCCGATAGCAATTGGGATGATGGTCAGTTTTCGAGGAATATTCAATTCTTCAAATAATTTGAACATAATCGGTCCAACTGCAAACATGCATACGAAAAAGCTGACGCCGCCGTAGCAGAGAAGGAAGCAGAACAGTGATAAAACAGTGATGATATGCTTCTTTCCGAACCAGTCGAGGAATTTATAGGCAATCGCGGTGCAGGCACCGGTTTCACCCATGATATTCGCAAAACATGTAGAAACAAAGAATAAAATGTAGTAAGCTGAAAATACAGTTGCAAGGCCTCCGGCCCAACTTGTGGCGAAGCCGGTCCAAAGATTGATACCGTTGAAAATACAGATAACTGCGCCAGCCAGCAAGCTTAATGGAACGGCATTTAATCCCCAGTAAGCGAAAACAATCATGACAATAATACCAAGGATAAGCCCTATAATACCTAATGCTGTCATTTGTAACCCTCCTTTATTACCTCTTTCCTAACCTTTTTCATTTATTTTGAATAAAATAATTATTATCTTACAAGTGGCTTCAGACCAAGAATTTCTCTTGCTTCTGCAGCAGTTGCAGGCTGTTTGCCAAATGTTTTAACTGCATCAACGGCTCGCTTAACAAGCATCTCATTTGTTGCGATAATCTTTTTGCCGTCCTCATCAAAACCATAGACAACGTTATCTTCCAGACCAACACGAACATGACCGCCCAGGGCGATGGCTGTGTAAAGGACAGGCATATGACCGGCACCGATACCGAAAGCAGACCATGTGGAGCCTTCAGGAATATGTCTTGAAAGATATTCTACATTTTCAACTGTTGCCGGCATACCTCCGGTAACACCGAGGCAGAACTGGAAATGCATTGGTGTTTTAATGAGACCTTGATTGTAGTAGTAATTGACATTGGTCAGCATACCAGGATCAAAAATCTCAAATTCCGGCTTAACATCATGTTCATTATAAGCGGTCATCAGCTTAACAAGGAACTGAGGACTATTTTCAAAAACGGCAATTGGTGTAAAGTTCATGGAACCTGAATCTACAGAACCCATTTCAATCTCAGGGCAAAGTTCATGATGTCTGTAACGCATCTCATCAGGGCACATATGTGCAGGTGTGGAACCGGAAGAAGTACAGTTGATGACAACATCACAATCTTTGTAAGCTCTGATTTTCTTAACAATTTCGAGAAAATCTTCTGTAACCATAGCACCGAGGCCATCTTTGGCACGTGTGTGGATGTGGACAACGGATGCGCCGGCTTTCCAGCATTTGTAAGCGTCTTCAGCAATTTCATCCGGTGTTTCAGGAATTTTGTAACCTTTTGGTGTTAATGCACCTGTTAATGCTGCTGTGATAATGACTTTGTTTTTTAAGTTACTCATGAAAATACCTCCCTTTACGTTGTTTCACCTTATAGATGAACATCTTATGTTTTCTTACACCTTAATAAGTAGCAAATTGTGTGCCAATATAAAAAACTGAAAAACAAAGGATTTTTCGACGATTTGAGCAAAAAAATGATGCAGAAATGCATTTTTTAAAAAACTTTGCCAAAAAACAATGTATTTTTGCAAGAACAATGCTATAATGTCACAAAAGAGAAACATTGTACGTATGGGGATAGGTCAATAAGGGGAGAGGAAAATGGAATTTGATTTAGGGAGGCTTTTAACTGAGGAGTCGAAGCGCATGATGAATTGTCTTCATGAAGGAATATTTATTGCTGATAAAATGGGCAATATTGTATTTGCGAATCAGGCTTTATTGGAGATGGCGGGTGGTACGGAAGAATATGCGCTATCTTTGAATGTTTTTGATTTCAAAAAGCAGGGAGTCGATGTCAATAAAGACCAGTTATTGGCGCAGAGAGCCCTTGAGACAAAGCGGAGGATCACACGCATCAGCGAGGTGAAGATCACAACGGGTTATTCCTACAGACAATTGGGGACGGCTACGCCTTTGTTGGATGATGAAGGTGAAATTCAGTATATTGTTGTTGAAATGCAGACCTTAGATCATATTCAGCGTACCTATCAGGATGGGCTGTATGAACAAAGGGAAGATTTCATAGAGGAGGTGAAAAAGGATTCTTCACCATTTATCTGTGTGAATCCGAATATGAAATCCATTTTGAATATGGCTAAAAGAATTGCAGATATGGATACAACCATCTTAATTACCGGTGAAACAGGTACTGGAAAGCAGGTTTTAGTTGATTATATTGTCAGTCAGAGTCATCTGGCCTCAAAACAGGTTGTTTCTATTAACTGTTCTTCCATTCCTGAAAATTTATTTGAATCGGAATTATTTGGATATGAATCAGGAAGTTTCACAGGGGCATCTAAGAACGGCAAGATGGGATTATTTGAGGCGGCAGAGGATGGTGTGATTTTCCTTGATGAGATTAATTCG